>JAEEGK010031432.1_pt1 | contig 10465 bp, 6 predicted proteins | sample 8958771 | NCBI WGS metagenome assembly JAEEGK01 (sample SAMN16246547, study PRJNA631951) | gut metagenome | biome: gut microbiome; feature: rumen; material: SC-attached | host: Bos | place: Iran: Karaj | collected 2018-10 | reverse complement strand
AATTTTAAAAATAAAAATTTTCTAATGTTTCAATTTCATTTATATTTTTTATTTTTTCAATTTCATTTATTATTTTTTTTCAATATTATATAATTCATTTTCTTTTGAATATTTTTTCTCTTTTTTTTTTGATTTTTTTTATAATTACATAAATAATATTAGATTTTTAATTTAATAAATATTATTAAAATATAATAATAATAATATTATTATTATTCTTTATATTAAATTTAAATTAATATTTTTATATAAAATTTTATTAAAAAAATAAAAAAATTAAATATATTTAAATTATAATAATAATAATAAATAAAATTAATTATAAAAAATTTTTATTTTTAAAATTTATTTATATTTAAATATATATTATAATAATTAATTTAACTTAGAGCTAAATAAAACATTCATTACTAATTATATATAACTTAAATAAAAATAATATTAATAATTTTTTATAAAAATTTTAACTAATTTTAATCACACATTTATTTTAATAATTAAAAATATTATTAAAATAATTTTTTAAAATTTACAAGTTAATAAAATTGATATTATTAATTCCTTTATAATAAAAATATTTATTAAAATTATTATTATTGTTTAAAATAGTATTTTGTTGAAAATTTAATTTATTAAATTTTTTCATAGAATTAATTTTTAACATTCCACAACGATTACATTTAATTCTAAAAGAAAAATTTAAATTATTACAATTAAAACAATTCCAATCACCTTCTCTAATTTGGAAATTCTTTTTATTATTATTATTACTATTATTATTAATATTATTATTACTATTATTATTACTATTATTATTATTATTACTATTATTAATATTATTATTATTATTTTCTATTTTATTCATTAATAAGTTATTTTTAATTATACCATTATTATCAATTTGTAAATTATTAAAAAATAAATTGTTATTAAATTGGTTTAAATTGTTTAAAAAATTAATTTGATTCAAATTAATTGAATTAAAATTATTAATATTATTATTTTGTTTTTCTTCTTCTTCTTCATTTTCTTTTTCTATATTATTTTCATCTATATTTTCAGTTTCGTTTAATTGAAATGTTGGAATATCTTTTTTTGTTTCTTTTCTACTTATTTCTGGAGAAATTTTTTCTAAAGATTCTATAAGATCACTATTAAGATATTCATGTAATCTTGATTTAGGAACATTAGGTAAATCAATAGAAAATTTATAATTATTTTGTTTCGTATTATTTTCAGTGATTGAATTTGTTCTTGAAATATTATTACTTGAATCATCAGTATGAATTATAAAAATATTTTTATATTTTAAATTATTTACATATTCGCTATCATCAAAAATATCTTCATTATCAGAAAAATTTGTTTTTGAAATATCATTTTCGTTGTTTGTAAATTGTTTATTTTTAGGTATGAAAATTTTTGAATTTATATTAAGTTCTTTAGACATTTAATATTTAATTATTTTAATTTATAAGCTTAAAATAGAATTTTTAAAAAATAATAATAATAAAAAAAAAAGTATTAAAAAATTTATTTATAAAATAACTTCAATATTTAAAAAATAGTCTATTATTTAAAATATAAATAAAATATTGTAAATTTATAATCTTTAATTTATTTATTTATATTAAAATAAATTAAAATTTTAATTTAATTTTTGATATGATTCAGAAGGACTATTATTTTTTTCAATTATATTATCATCTGAACTTTTTCTATTTATCATTTCTGTTAAGAAATTACTTTTTTTCTCTTTTTCATTTATAAAATAACTTTTCGCATCCAAATTTTGATAATATTTTTTACTTTGTTTTTTCTTACAATGTTTACTTATTTTTAATCCATAAAACCAAAACACATAAATAAAATTAATTAATAATAACCATTTCATAAAAGCACATAAAATATTAGTTTTTTTTAATAAATTTATTTGTTTATTTTGAAAATCAATCGTTTTATCTGCTAATAATCTATTAATTTCCCAATTAGATTTTAATAAAAAGAAAAAAGAAAAACCAATACTAACTCCTTTAATAACAAACATAAAAAGAAATTCTAATAATAAATTAGGAAATTTATTTTCTCGTTTTGATTTTTCTCTTAAATTATCTGCATTAACATCACTTTCTTCATTGCTACCATAAAAACAAAAATTTAAAAATATCGTAAAAAAAATATAAGAAACATCATAACATAAAACAATCATTATTAATTTTATAGAAGGATAACCTAAAATTTCAGTTAAATATTCATAAACATAATGTAAATCATTTGAAGTTGAATTATATAAATTTTTAAAAAAATTTGTTAATAATAAAGCTAAAAATGAATTAATTGCAGTTAATAAAAAACTTATTAATGATAATAATGTTGATCTTTTCATTTAAATATTAAATTTTTAATATATTAATAAAAATTTAAATTATTTTTTTATTATAATTAATATTATGTCTGTTGAAGAGATTGAAAATAAAATTTTTTTATATGAAAGGAACATTTCAAATGAAAATAATTATTTAAATGATAATTTGAAAAAAATATTAATAATTAATAAAAATTTAAAAAATGAAATTTGTACTTTAAATAATCATATTTTAACTATTAATAATGAAAAAAGTTCGATTTTAAATGATAAAAAACAAATTGAAGAAAATTTTAATTCTTTAAAAAATGATTATGAAAATGTTTTAAATGCTTTAGAAAATTTAAAAATAAATTATGATAATTTAGTTAATGAATATAATATTCAAAAATCAAGTTTAAATAATTTATGTGAAAAAAATTATTTATTTAAGAATGAAAATGAAAAAAATATTAATGAAAATAATGAATTAAATAAAATTTTAAATAAATATCAAAATGAATACAATATTTTAAATAAAAATTATGAAATTGTTAAAAATGATAATATTTTATTAAAAGAAAAAAATGAAAATTTAATTAAAGAAAATTATGAACAAAAAAATTCTATTTTTTTATTAAAAAATATTCAAATGAAAATTGAAAATGAAAATAAAATATTAAATAAAGAAAATAATGAAATTAAAGAAAAATTTAATAAAATTAATATTGAATTTAATGATATAAAAAAAGAAAAATATGACATTGAAAATAAAAAAGTAAAATATGAAATAGAAAATGAAAATTTAAGAAAATTAAATTATGATAATTTAGATGCAAAAAAAAATTTAGATGAATTAAATTTAAATTTTGAAAAATCAAAAAAAAATTTTGAAAATGAAATTAAATCATTAAAATTTCAATTAAGTAATTACGATAAAATAATAAATGATTCATTAGAAAATTTTATTTTTTGGATTAATAATTATTTAACTAAAAATTTTTCTTCAATTGAAATTCCAAATATTGATTATAATCAACATTTTGATTTTAATAAAAATAATGTGAAAATTAATTTTGATAAATTAAATAATTGTTTAATAGAAAATAAAAAAAATTTAGATGATAAAATAAAAACTTTAAATGATAATTTAAATAAATATAAAAATAATAATCTTTCTCTTCAAACTCAAATTGCAAATATTAATCAAAATTTTAATGATTTATTTAATTTTATTATTGATTTTAATAAAATTGAAAATATTATTGAAATAAATGATATAAAATATAATAATGAATTAAATAAAAATCAAATTCTTATTTTTTTAGAAAAATTTTTTGAAAAATTTCAATATTTAAAAAGAAATTTTAATACTCAAAATTTAGTTGAAGATAATTGTCAATTATGTAATATTTTAGATGAAATGAAAATTAAAAATAGTCAATTATTAGAAGATAATATTATTTTAAATAAAAGAATTAAAAATAATGAAATGGAAATGATTTTAAAAGATAAACAAATTTTTTCTCAAAATGAAATTATTAAAAAATTAAAAGAAAAAAAAATTGAAGTTACTATTAATGAAGACATTGAATTAAAAAAAAAAGTTGAAGAATTAGAAAAAGAAAATAAAAAATTAATAGATGATAATAATATTTTAATTACTAAAGTTAATGAATTGCAAAATAAAATTAATGAATTAGAAACTAATTATCAAACATATAAAAATGAAATTAATAATTATGATAATAATAATAATAATAATACAAACAATGAAAATAAATTAAATAAAGATTTAAAAAAAAGAAAATAATTTTTTATTTTTTAATTATAATATTTAATTTATAAATTGAAATAAAAGTTAATATTTAATTAAAAATTAATAATTATCAGATGAAAAATTATTATTATAACTTGTTGTATTAATTGTTGTATCTTTTTTGGCTTTTTCTATTAAATTTTTAACATCTGTGTTTAATTTTTTTGCCATTCTAATACTATTTGCTCCTTGTTGAGAATATTCTTTAAAAGATTTTTTAATTACAGCTGATAAATTATTAATTTTTTCATCTTTATTATTTATTAAATTTTTAAAATTAATTTTTAATGTATTAATATTATTTTTTAATTCTTTATTATCTTTTTCAAGTGAATTATTTTTATTATTAATCATAATATTAATTTTTTTCATTTGATGAAATTCGTTGTTTAAAAAATTAATTTTATTCATATTTTCATTTAAAATATTTTCATAATTTTTAATAATATTATTATTAAAATTATTTTTTATATTATCAATTTCAGTTTTTAATGAAAAAATTATTGATTGATATTTTTTTTGAATTTTTTTTGTTTTTAATTGAATTTCTAAAAAAATATAATTAATTTTTTTTAATAAATTTTGTTTATCATTATTTAATTTATTAATTTCATTATTTAATTCATTGATTTTATTATTTAATAAATTATTTTTTTCTTCTAATTCATTTATTAAATTCAAATTTGAATTATTAATGTTTAATTCATTTTGTAAATCTTTATTTTTTAATTTTAATTCATTGATTATTTTATTATTATTAAAATTAGAATTATTTAAATAATCAATAATTTTATTTTGATTTAAATTAAAAAAATTTTTATAATTTTCAATTTCGCTTTTTAAACTTTTATTTTGTGATTTTAAAATATTAATTTGATTTAATAAATTATTTTTCATAAATTTTAAGAGATTATTAATATAAATTTTAATATTATTATTTTCATTAATAATATTATCGTAATTTAAAATTTTATTGTTTAATTCTTCGTTTGTTTTATTAATAATTTTATTTGTGTTTTGTAAATCTTGAAAATTATTTTGTAAATTTTCTAATTTTGAATTTAAAATTTTATTTTGAATTTCAATTTCACTTTTTTCATTTTTTAAAATGTCATTTTTTGATTTTAAATCATTAAAATTATTATTTAAAATATTTTTATCATTTTCTAAATTAATAATATTATTATTTAAATCATTTATTTTTTTTTCACTTTTTATTAAATTATTTTTAATGTTTTCTGTTAAAAATTCGTATTCTAATTTTTTTTCATTTTCGAAATTTTTTATTTTATTTTGAAATTCTAATATTAAATTTTTCTTTTCATTTTCTATTTCATTGTTCATTTGTTTTTTGTAATTATTTTTTATTATTTCTAAATTATTTTCATATTCGGTTTTTAATATGTATTCTTTCTCAAAATTTTTTAATAATCTTTCTGATTCTTTTAATTTTAAAATTTCGTTGTCTTTTTCTATTAAAATATCTGAATTTTCTTTTAAAATTTTTTCTATTTCTATTTTTTGATTTTTTTCTAAATTTTCGATTATTTTTTCATAATCGTTTTTTGTGGAATTTAATTTTTTTTCCCAATCATTTTTTACTAATAAAAGTTTATTTGACATGTCTTTTATTGAATCTTTTAAATTTTTTTCTGATTGAATTAATTTATTTTCATAGTTTTTTGAGAGATTTTTTAATTTTTCATTTTCATTTATTAGATTTTTTAATTGATTTTCTATTTCCATTGATTGTTCTTTCATTATTTTATTTTGACTAAAATTATTATTGTCATTTAAATTATTTTCCTCATTATTATTTAAATTATCACTTACAATTTTTCTTTCAGTTTCATAATGTTCTAAAATATTTTTATAATTTTTATTTTCTTCAACAACTTTTTTATATTTCAAACTAGAATCAAAAAATTGTGTTTGAATATTAGTAAAATTATTTTTTAATTCTTCAAATTCTTTACTTTTTTCTTCTAATTTCATATCCGATTCTTTAAATTCAATTTCATAAACAGAAATAATTTTTTGTAATCTATCAATTTCACTTTTCATTTTATTATTTTCATTTAAAAGAATATTTTTTTCATTTTCTAAAATAGCAATTATATTATCTTTTTCATTTAATTCATTATTTATTAAATTATTATTTGAATGAATATTATTTAAATTATTTTCAATTAAATTTTGTTTTGATTTTAATTCACTAATTTCTTCAATAAAATTACTTATTTGATTTTCTCTTTCATAAAATAAATTTTCATTTAATATTTTTTTAATATCAAAATAAGAAGTTTTTACATTTAAATTTACACTTTTACTCAAATCATCAATTTTTTCTAAACATATTTTAAAATTACAATACAAAGAATTTATATGATTTTCATAAGAAGATTTTAAATTTTTTATATATTCAGAATTTATTAAAATATTATTATCATTATTATTATTATTTTCTATATTATTTATATTATTATTATTATTAAAATTATTATTTAATAAATTATCATTTTCTAATGATCTTTTACTTAACATTGCAAATTCTTCTGAAATATTATAATTATTATTATTATTACTACTATTATTTTGATTGGTTTTATTATTATTAAAATTATTATTATAATTATTATTATTTTCATCTACAGAATTATAAAAATTATTTAAATTTTGCAAATTATTATTATAATTAGAATAACTATTTGTATAAGAATTTGAATGAATATTTTCATTCATTGAAAAATTTTTTTTATATTGAACAATTTTATTATTTAATATTTCAGTTTCATTTAATAATCTATTTGTATTTACATTATTATTATTAAATTTATTGTTATTTTGATTAGACATATAAAAATTTAAATAAATTAATTTAAATTAAATATTATAATTTTAATTAAAATAATATTCAAATTTTAAATATAAAATTTTATATAATGAATGTTTGTTTTCAAATTTACGATTTTTATCCAAATAATTTATTAAAAGAAAATAAAAATCTTCATTTAACAATTTTTAATTCATTTAATGATATTTCAATTAATATTGAAAAATCAATTATAAATAAAAAATTATATAATTTCAAAACAACAACAACAATAATAAAATTTGGTTTGTTTAATGATAAAAATTTTTTAGGAATTGGTTCTTTTAATGTTAAAAATGAAATTAAATGGATAAAAATAAAAAATGAAAATTTAAACGATGAAATTAAAATGAAAATTTTATGTTTTAATTATAATGATAATATTATAAATAATAACAAAACTCGAAATAATAATTCAGCTAATAAAACACCAAAAAAAAATGATTATTATAATAATAATATAATTTTGAGTAATAAAATAAATAAAAATAATAATTATAAAATTTCTTTAGAAACTTCAATTAAAAAAAATAATAAAATTGAATACTTTCATAATAATTATAATTTAATCACAAGTTCTTCAAATCAAAATTATGATTCAATTAAAAATAATAATAATAGTAAAAATTTATCACCAAATAATTCAATAAAATCTTTTAATAGTAATTCAAATACAAAAAGTTTTTCTATGAGAAATTTTCGCATAGTAAAAAATAAATTTAATAATAAAAAATTTTTAAATAAAAATAAATTTTATTCTCCAAAATCAATTAAAAATCATTCTGAAACAAATTTAAATAAAAACGAAATAGAAAATAAAATTTTAGACAACGATTTTAAAAAAAACATAAGTAAAGATGATTTTTTAACAACAGATTTTTTTCCTAAATCAAATTCATGTAATGATATTTTTCCAATTAATAATTTAAATAATAAAAGAAAAATTAATAATAAAAGCAAAAGAATATTTAAAAAAGTAAAAGAAGATTTTGATTTATTATATAATAATATTAATATAAAAAATATTAAAAATAAAGTTATTTTATTTGAATTTGAATATTTTGTTGAAAAATTTTTAGAAATGAATTCGTGTTATTTAAATGAAATTAAAAAATTAAATAATGAAAATAAAGAATTTAATAATAATATTAAAAATTATCATAGTAAAATTAAAGAAATTCTTAAAAATAAAAATAAAATGAAAATTTTTAATGAAAATAAAAAATTTAATATTAGTAAAAATAAAATTAATAAATTTAATCAAATTAATAGCATTAAAAATCAAATGAATATTTTAAATAAAATTTTTGATTATAATAATAATGATAATCGAAATTTAAATAAAAAAAAATTTTTATATGAAATTATTAAATATAATTTTTTTTTCTATAATAATTCTATTAATAAAATTAATTTTTTAAATTCAAATAAACAAAAAAATTTTATTAAAAAATTATTTTTAAAAGAAAATAACATAAATATATTAAATAATTTTTCATATAATAATAATAATAATATAAACAATTCAAATAAAAATAAGAAAAATATTAATGATAAAATTCTAAATTTAAAACAAAAAAAATTTAATTTAGTTTTAGCAACTGATTATATAAAAAATAAAAATAATAATAATTATGAAAAATATTTTAATACAAATAAAAATAATAAAAAAAAAATTATATTTAATAATAATAATAATAATAATTATATTGATTTAATTGATAAATTAAAAAAAATTAATAATAATAATAATATAAACAGTAATAATAATATAAATTATAAATTAAAATTTAATTCAAATCATTATAGAAATAGAAGTAATAATTATTAGAAAATTTATTTATTTATAAATAAAAATTTAATATTATATTTATTTATTTAATTATTTTAAAATAATTTTAAAATAACAATTATAAAATATAAAATGGATAAATTAAATTTTAATTTTCTTTTAAAATCACATATAAAACATAGAAATAATAATCATAATAATTCTTTAAAGAAAAATAATAATAATTACACAGTTATTAAATCTTTAAATAATAGTAGAACTTTATCTTTAGTTGATTCAATAACAAAAAATGAAATTAAAAAAGATTTAAATAAAAATCACAATATTAATAATATCAAACAAAATTCTTTTATTTCAAAAAAAGAAAATAAATTTAATAAAACTTTTCATTCAAAAAAAAAATATATTACTATTATTCATAATAATAAAAATAAATATTTTAGTAAAAATAAAAATAATCATAATAACAATAATAATAATAAAAAAATTAATTCTAACAATAATAATTTTACTTTAAATCATAAAAGAGGAAATAGTAATAATAATATAGAACCTATTAATACAACGACTAGTACAACAACAACATCAACAAGCAAAAGAATTAATTATAGACATCAAACATTAAAAAATAAAAATTTTAATTATTTTGATTCGATTTTTAAAAATAAAATGAATTTATTAAATAATAATCATTCTAATAATAAAATTAAATATAATAATTTAAATAATCAAAGTATTAATAATAATAATAATAATAATAAAAATAATAACAATCATTTTAATTCAAATAATAATATAAATGTAAATTTTCAAAGTAAAATTAATATTAAAAATATAAATAAACGTTTAAAAAATAATGAAATTATTGATAAAAATAATATTAACTATTTAAAATATTTAATAAATGCTAATTTAAATACAAGAAATTTACATAATAATAATAATCAAAATCATAAAAAATTAAATTTAACTAATTATTATTCAAAACAAAATAATTTATATAATAATTTTATTAATAATAAAAATAATAATAATAATAATAATCATATTAATAATGATGAGATTTACTTTCATACTAATTATAATAGTAATAATTTATCTAATATTATTATTAATAATAATAATAATTTAAATAACTCAAAAATTCAAAGTAAATCAAATCTTGATTTAATTAGTGATGATAGTGTATTTTTTAATAGTAAACATACTTCTAATACTATTACTAATAATAATAGTAAAGAAAAAAATTACTATGAAGAAACTGTTACTTTGACTTATACAGAAGATGATGATGAAAATAATAAAAATATTTATAATAATAATAATAAAAATAATAAAAAAATATATAAAAGAAATTATAATGATAATATTTTAATTAATAATATTAATAATCAATATTATAATAAAAAAGATTTTATGAGTTTTTGTCAAGAAATGAATAAAAAATTATTTGGGAATAAATAATTTTTTTCATATTATTTTATAAATTTTTAATAAATTTTATATTATATATATTAATATATATATATTAATATATTTTATAAGATATAAATAAATAAAAACACATTAAATTATAAAATAAATATTAAAATTGGGGATTGGGGATTGGGGATTGGGGATTGGGGATTGGGGATTGGG
>JAEEGK010031430.1_pt1 | contig 10465 bp, 8 predicted proteins | sample 8958771 | NCBI WGS metagenome assembly JAEEGK01 (sample SAMN16246547, study PRJNA631951) | gut metagenome | biome: gut microbiome; feature: rumen; material: SC-attached | host: Bos | place: Iran: Karaj | collected 2018-10 | reverse complement strand
AATTTATTATATTAATAAATATATTTACAAAAAATATAAAAAGTATAAAAATAATATTAAATATAAATATAAAATTAATCAAAAAAATATATTTAATTTAAATAATAATATAAAAAATTATTTTAATAAAAATAATATAATTAATAATAATAATATTGTTTTTAAAATTAAAAAAAAATTAAATAATAATAATAATTTTATAAAATATTTTCCTAATACTACAAGACATTTAATTAATAATAAAAATAATTTTTTTATTAATAGGTCTTATAGTTTTAAAAATGAATCAAATTTAAATAATAATAATAATTCATTCATACGTAAAGTTTCAACATATAAAAATAAATCAATTGATTGTTTTCATTTATTAAAAAAATCAAATTCTATGAAAAATTTTAATAAAATTAGTAAAAATAAAAAAAATATTTTTAATAATTATAATAAAAAATTTAATAAAACGACAAAATCATTATTTGATATAAATAAAATTGAAATGAAAATTTTAAATAAAAAAGAAAAACCTTTTGAAAATAATGAATATTTAAAAAAATTATATAAATCAATTACAAATTATAATTTAATTAAAAAAACAAATGAAATAAAAAAAAATATAAAAAGTAAATATTTATTAAATAATTCAAAATTTTCTAATTATTTAAATAATAAAATAAAACAAAATTTTAAATTTATAAATTTAAAAGGAAATAGTATCAAAAATAAAATATTATTAAAACAAAAAAATAATAATAAATTTAATAATAAAATAATTAATAATTTTAGTATTGCAAATAATATTAATAATAGTATTAATATCAAAGAAATTTATATCAAAGATATTAAAAAATTTAAAAAAATTGATTCAAAATCAATCAAAGAATTTTTAAATGGTACACATTCAGTTAAATTTAATAGATACACTGAAAAAATTAATCAATTTTTAAATTTAAATAATTCTGTTGTTTATAAACATCGCTCTTTTTTTGCAAATGAAATTGAAAATAATTATAATAATTCATATCAATTAAAAAAATCATTATATAAAAAAAAGAAAATTATAAATAATTCAAAAAGTTTTGAATTTTTATGTAATTAAAAAAATAAATTAGAATTAATTATATATTTTGTTAAATTTAATTATTTGAAAAATAAATATAATTTTTTCAGTTTATATATTTAAATATAAATTTTATTAATTTTAGCTAAATATTAAATATTATAAAATATTATATAAAATGATTTATATTCAATATTTTAAATTTTTTTCAATTTGTTTAACTTTATTTTTAAAATTATTATTTTATATTAAAAAATATTATAATATAAATGATATAATTGAAAATAATTTTTTATAAAAAATTTATTTCATTATTTTAAATTATATTTTATTTATATTAGTTTTTATTAAAAAATTTATTTTCAGAAATCAAACTTTTATTACATTTTAATAAAAAATTATATATTCATTTAGTTTATTAATAAAAAAATAAAATAAAAAGTTTATTTTTTTTTAAATAAAAATTAAAAAATTTTTAATGATATCTTATTTAATTTTAAATTTTTTATTTATCCAACATATATACGTAAAATAACATCAGAATAATCAATAATTATATTTACTCTTTTTGGATCATAATCCATAGTAATAATATCATCAGGATGAATGATTCTAAATTGATTACATTCATAAGCATAACATATTTCTTCAGGAATAACTTCTTTTCCTAAAATTTTATCAACAAATCTTTTATCCATTTTAATTTTATTTATATAAAAAATTATATTATTCTTTTAATTTAATAAAATAAATATTATTTATATAAACCTAAATTTAATTTTATAATATTTATAAAATTTTTTATTTAAAAAGTTCTATATTTTCTTGAATTAAAAATTTTGCACTATCTGTTATTCTTTTAAATCTATCTTGATGTAACAATATTCCTCCATACCATCTAGTTACTACAATAAATATATTATTTATTTTCATTTTTTTTAGAATTCCCAAAACTCTAATTCCTGCATCATGTTCCCCATCATCGTCATAATCTTCAATTTCATTTCCATTTTCGTCCATAAACCGGTATGCTGAAATATTATGAGTTGCTTTTTTTATTTTTTTTTGAGAGAGTATATAACTTTTATATAAATTAACTTCATTTAAATTTTTTAATTTTATTGCATGTGATTGAAAAATTGATTTTCTATCTTCTATAATATCTCCAACTACTCCTCCTGCTTCAAAAAATTTTTCATAATCATCTATTTCTTTGTTTTCATTATTATCACTATTGTTATTATTATTATTTAAACTATCTTCTTTTTCATCATCTTCTTCTTTTGAATTTTCATTTGATATATTATGAATAAATTTATTGCTATTTTGAAAATTATTTATATTAATTTTATTATCTTCATATAAATAATTTTCAAGATCTTTATTTGCTCCTGTTAATTTAAATAAAAAATTATCTGTTGAAATATTTAAATTAATAACAATTTGTTCTTTAATTTCTTGTAAAATAATTAATAAATTATTTAAATTTAAAGAATCTTCTAAAGCATTTTTTGTATTTTCAATAACATTATAAATATATGGTTCAGTAGTTTCTATTATTTTTTCATTTAAAATTAATTTTAAATTTTTTTTAATTTTTAACCAATAAATAAAAAATTCACACAATAAAAAATTTTTTTCTTTATTATAATTAAATTTTATCCAATAAGGTAAATAAATCAAGTTTTGATTAATTATTAAATCATTTAATTTCATTGAATTTAATAAATCTATTATTGAATCTTGAACGTTTATTTCATAATTTAATTTTAATAAAAATATTATTGTATTTGAATCTTTTTGAATTTCAGTTAATTCATTATTTGAATAAATTGTTTTTAATAATTCATAATCTGATTCAATTGAATTTAAAGATTCTTCTTCAATTTGTAAACCTATTGAAAGCATTTAGATGTAAATAAATATAAAAATTAAATAATATTTTATAATTTAATTTATTTATATGACCAAATATAAATTTTTATTAATATTTTTTTAGAATATTAAATGATAAAATAAAAACATTAAATTATAAAAATTATATAAAAATTTTTTATTATAAATAATGTATAATTACTATAAAAATATATAAATTTTAATTAATAATATTTTAACATAAATGTCAACCAATTCTGAAGCCAAAAAAGCTGAAATAGAAAAGATAAATAAATTTACTCAAGATTTATATAAAGAAAACTGTAATAATGCAAATCAATTAAAAAAAAAATTTACAGGTACAACCGATACTATTGTTCAATCAAATCATAAAATAGAACAACCTATTCGCAACAACAAATTAAAATTACAATATATTGAAAATACAAAAGAAAAACCTGAAAGACCACATAAAACATTAATGTCTCCAAAAAATAGTTTACATCATGGACTTCAAGTTGCAGAAGATTTAAATGATAAATCACATATTAAAAAAATAGATAGAATTTATAAAAATCAACAATCAACCAATACTAATGAAAATTATAAACATTTAAGAACTTATCATAATAAAGATAGTTTAAGTAATAACTTAACGGTTTCAAATGATAAAGATAATAAAGATAATAACATAAAAATAGGTAGAAAAAAATATGCTAATAAAGACCACAATGAGGCTTTTACATATTTAGAAAATAATAATAATAAAAATGAATATGATTTTTATAAAAATTATAATAAAAATGATCCAAGATATCCTCAAACAAAAGATAGAATTTTTTCAGAAGGGAATGATAAAAAAGTTGTTAATAAAAATGATTACAATGCTCCTAAAGAACCAATTAAATTGAATAGAAATTATAAAGATAATATTTCTAGTATAATTAAAAGTAATGTAATTAATAAACCAGATACTAAAGGAATAACAAACAAACCAAATTCAGGAAATTTTAATGTTTTAAAAGATGAAGCACATAAAAATATGTATGAAAAATATTATTTTGATATGAATTCAGATCATTTTTAATTAATAAAAATTTTTATATTTATTATAATAATTTATTTTTATAGAATAAAAAATTATTTATTATTATTTATTTATTATTTAATTATTTGATATTTAATAATAATATTTATATTAAATTATTTTTTATATAAATATTAATTTAAATAATTTTTATAATTTTTTAACGATTAAAAAAAATTTTTGTATGAAAAAACTCACAAATATTCAAAATCATTTAAAAAATAAAAAATTTAATCAAAATAATAAAAAAATTCCATTATTATTGGAAAAAGGAAAATTGATGGGAGCATTATACAATAAAATTCATAGATTAAATAGAAAATTTGGAAATGATATAACAAATTTAAATTTAACGGCATCTGATATTCCAAATAATAATAGCAATAAAAATTTTTTAAAAGCATTTGAAAATTTAAAATCTTATCAATTAAAAGGAGAAAGAACTAAAAGAAATATTACAAACGTTATAGTTAAAAAAATAGTACCTGAAACAATAAAAACATCTAAAAAAGATTTATATATAAATAATAATTTTTTAAATAATTCAAATTCAAATAAAGAAAATGTAAATTCAATTTTTTTAAATAATAATAATCTTCAAAATAATAATAATTTTTTCTTCGAAACATTTGACAAACATATGGAATATGAATATCTTTCCGAAATTTATGAACTCTATAAATCAAGTGAATTTAATTTTATGGTAAATCCTAATTATATGTCAATTATTCAAACTAATATAAATGAAAAAATGAGAGCCATTTTAATTGATTGGCTTATAGATGTTCATTTAAAATTTAATTTATTATCAGAAACATTATTTTTAACAATAAATATAATAGATAGATATTTAGAAAAAAAATTAATAACTAGAAATTATTTACAATTAGTTGGAGTAACATCTCTTTTAATAGCATGTAAATATGAAGAAATTTATCCGCCTGAAACTAAAGCTTTAGTATATATAACTGATAATGCATATGATAAAAAAGAATTAATTGATATGGAAATTGATATTTTAAAAACAATAAATTTTGATGTTACAATTGTAAGTATTGTTAAATATATTGAATATATTAAAATAAAAATGAATTATAATAATTTTCAGCTTAATCAAATTATGTATTTTGCTGAATTAAGTGTGATAAATTATAATATGTTGAAATATTCACCTTTTATAATTGCAATAAGTTGTAGTTTAATTATTGATAAAAATAATAAAGAAAAATTATTAGATATTTATGATAAACATATTAATGATTATTATAAAGAATTAATAGATGAATGTTATAATAAATTAATTAATATTGCAAAAGAAGTATATGAAAGAAAATTCAATTTACATGCAATTTCACATAAATATGGATTAGAAAAGTATAATTGTGTTTCAAAAATTATTTATTGGTGAATTTATTTATTGTAAATAAAAACTTTATTATATATTTATTTAAATATATTATAATATAATATATAATCTTTTAATTAAATAATAATAATTAATAATAATAAATATTATTTAAGATTAAAATTCATTTAAAAATCCTTCATTACCATTTCCAACGTCCCAAATTGCTACTCCACCTAATTTTTGTTCAATACTATAATCTAATCTTTTTTTTAAAAATTCTCTTGTTGGATAGACTGCAACAATTTCATCTTCATTATTTTTTAAATTTATTTTATATTCATTTTCTATTGTATCCCATTTTATATTAATTCCTTTTTTATCTAAAATATCATTGAATTTATTTGAATCTAACACTCCAGAATCTTCTCTCTTATTTTTATTAAAAACATAACCATGAAATGGTAAACCTAATAAAATTTTTTTTAATAATTTTTCTTTATTTTCATTATCATTTAAATCAACATAAAATTCTATACTATCTTTAATCCATGTAAAAGGTGCTTGATAATAATCATCTTTATCATTTTTATTTTTTCTATTATGATATGAAATATAATCATATGTCATAATATTAAAATAATCAATATATTTTGAAAGCTCAATAAATTTTTTTTTATTAACAATATTATTCATTTGTACTCCTTCTGTATAAGGAAATAATGAAATAATAATAATTTTATTATTATTATGTAAATCTTCTGAAATTTTTTTTAAAAAATTAATAAAATATTCATAAATTTTTTCATTATTCCATAAAATTATACAATCTAATGTAATTCCATCAAAATTATTATATTTTAATCTTCTATTTAATATTTTTAAAAATTTTTCTGTATTTTTTTCAGAAAACCAATTAATTAAATCATTAAATTGTATATTCGAACAATGAAATCTTGGTGCAATTTTTAATTTATTGTTATATGATTTAATTAAATTTAAATAATCTATATCAACAGTATCACCTCCATCAATGCTCATTTGAAATTCATTATTAATATATTCAGGCTTTAATTCAAACCATGTTGGTGAAATTATATTAAATTTATTATAATATTTTTCAATTATTTTATAACCATATTTTTTCCATGGTGTTATGTAACCCATTGTTATTAAAGGATAATGTTTATGTAAAGGTTCATCACATGTTGATGTCATTTCAAGCTTTAATTCTTTTGGTGAATTGGTTTTATTTAATATAAATTTGATAAAATTTATTTGTATAAAACAATATAAAATGAAAAAATATTGTTTTATCATTTAAATATTGTTATTAATTAATTTAAAAATTTAAAAAATATATTTAAAATGAAAAATATATTTGCTTATTTATATTTAAATATATTATTATTTTCCTTTATATTAAATAAAACAAAAATTGAATCATCTACAATTGTTAAAAATTCAATGTTATTCCATAAAACATTATTAACGATTTCAATAGAAAAAATTAATAATAATTTTTTTTTATTAGATAATGAAGTTCAATTACCTAGTGATTTATTGACAAATTTACCATTAAATTCTGAATTTATATTACAAATTTCTCAAGGAAGTATTAATGATAGTTTAATTAATAATTTTTTACCTTTTAATTTATCAAATTATGAAAATCAAATTTCAGATTATCCAGTTGGTTATTTTTATATTAGTAAAAATTTTTCTCCTTTAGATAATATAGCAGATTTTAAAAAATATTTTGATGTATTTAGTTATGTATTTAAAATTACATTAATTCCTTTAATAAATAGAGCTAATTATATAAAATATAATGATTATAAAATTTTAATCGAAAGAAAAGAAAAAGTTTGCAATGAACATTTGGAAGGAATAAAAAATTTATTAATAGGACAAAATATAAATTTAGAATTTAAAAATTCATTAGATTTTTATAAATTTTTACATAGTGATTTTAAATCAATAAAATATTATGTAAAACATAATAAAAATAATATTGAATATAATATTGAAATTTTAAATAGATATTTAGAATCTGAACTTGAAGAAAAAAATAATTATAATAATAAAAATTATATATTTAATTTATATACTCCAATTGAATCAAATAGATATATGGAAGGATATAATTTTAATTTTGAAAATTTTAAATTTCATCATATTATTAATTTAAAAAATGTCGATTTGTTTGAAAATAATTTTGAAATTATAGAAGTTTTACCAACTAAAATTTTAACACCTATTTATTCATCAATTAATATAATTTTATACAACAATGATAATATTGAAATTGCAAATATTAAATCAAATGAAATAAAAAATTATTTTGATGTGAATTTAATAGAAGAAAAAGAAAATACTTTTATAGATGTTCCTTTTTCTTATGATTATAAGATAAGTAATATTTTAAAATTACAATATTTAAATAAAAAATTTTATAAAAAAAATAAATTTTATAAAATAGAAATAATAATAGAATTTAGAAAGAAAATTTTAAATTTTGAATCATTTGATAATGGAGTTGAATTTGGTTATGCATTTCCATGTGGTTTAATAATTATTAATGACCATTATACAATTACAAATTATATTTATTATAATATGCCAAATATTGATGTTACTATGCCGTTTAATTTAATTGCAATTTCTTGGTTAATTTTTGGATATATGTATACTCAAATACTCGGATTATTTTTAGGTAAAAATAAAAGCAAATCTTTATTAGAAAAATTGAAAGATAGATTTGTTAATAAATGGGGATGGGTCTGGGGAAAAGTTTAAAAAACAAATAAAACTTTTATATTTAACAATTAATTTTATATATTTCTAATTTTAATAATTAATTAAATAAAATTTTATTATCTAATATATAAAATTTATTTAAATATTAAAATTCCTATTAAAGTCAAAATTATAACAATTGCAATTACAATAATAAAAAATATACATAATAATCTTCTATTTGATTTTTTTTCTAAATTTTTTGCTTTTTGTATTTGTTTATCTGCTTTATCTATATTTGTTTCCATTTCATTTACTTTTTCAGTTATTAAATTTAATTCATCTGCTTGTTTATTAACAGTTTCTTTCATTGAATCACTTGCTTGCTTAATATTTTGAGATAATTTATTAATTTCAGTTAATTCTTTTTCTCTATTTTTTAATATTTCTTTATTATTTGCCAATTGAACTGCATTTAATTTAATACCTAATGTATCTTGAATATTACTATTATATATATTATTATTTTCTTCATCTATATTAATTCCATTTGAATTAATAAAATTATCTATATCAATTATTTTATCTAATGTTTCCTTCATATCCTTTAAATATTTTTCTGTATTTTTAATACATTCATCAATTTTTTCTTTTTGTTCCATTTCTTCTACATAACTTTCTTTTAAACTTCTTATATTATCTTTTATTATATTTATATTTTTATTTATAATATTTTTAATATCCAAATAATTTTCTTTTTCTAATTTAAAATCGTTTATATTTCCATCTTTTTCTATATATTTTTCATGAATATTTTTTATTTCAAGAATATACCTTTTTAATTTCACTCCTTTTATTTGATTAATTTCATCAATTTTATCTGAAATATCATTATATAAAAGGGACTATATATTTATTTTATTATATAAATATTTACAGATTTTTTTTCATCAATAAACATTTTTTTTGTTTTGAATATTTAAATAAGAAAAAAATAATTTTAATTTTTTATTAATTTATTTTTTATTAAAATGAATAATTCTAAAAAATTATTTAACAGTTATTCTAAAAATAATAGTAGCGATAATTTATCTTTTAAAAGTACCAGTTCTTTAAGAACAATTTATAAAATAGATTATTCTTCTCCTCGATTAAATATTTTTCCATTGTCTTATATAAATTCTCCAAATAATAATAAGAATACAAAAAATTCTTATTATTATAATAATAATTATAATACTAAAACATTTCATAGTTTAAGCAAAAATAAAAAAAATAATATAAACTTAAAAATAAACACTCATTATAATTATGTATATAAAAATGTTTGTCCTCATTGTTTTAATGAGAATTTAATAAAATTAAACAGTGATAATAAATCCCGTAATTTAAAAAAAAAATTTATAAAAGAAAATAATACATTTTTAGATCCTTTAAAAACTGAAATAGAAAATAAAAAAAATAGAGTCATTAATATTAGAGAAATAAATGCGTTAAAATCTATTAAAAATTCAGATTTTAGTAGAAAAAATATAATTGAAAATTGTCAAATGAATTTTTCTAATGATAATTTTTTTAAAAATAATAAAGAATATGGAATTGAAAGAGAGAAAAAAAGAAATATTAATTTATTTAATTTTGGATTTAAATATAATGAATTTGTTAAATTATTTTCTCGAAAAAATATGAAAAATTTAAATGATGATAAAAATTATAAAAATAAAAAAAATGAAAATAATAAAAATGAATATATTAATAAAAATGAATATAAAAATATATTAAATCTTCAAATGAAAATAAATAATAAAAAAAAACGAGATAATGAAAAAAGAGAAAAAAAATTAGATTTAAATAGTTATGGATTAAATTTTTCAGCTATGGAAAAAAAAAGATGTGATTTATGTAAAAAAAATTACAAAAAAAATTTATTATCAAATATTATATTTAAAAAATAATTTTTTTAATAATATTTTATATATATTAAATATAATTTTTTTATAATAATAATGTTAAAAATATATATTAATAAATAAATTATAATAATGGAAGGAAGAAGTAAATTATTTATAAAAGCTAGAGAAACTTATTTAGAAAGACCAAATATTGTTAATCATATTTTAAAGAGAAAAAATTTTTATTTAAATAATATAAATAATATCAATAAAATTGAAATAAATAATAATAAATCAACATTATTTAAAGAAAAGGAAAATGAAAATAAAAAAACTATTTTAGTAAATATAAACAATAGCTCATTTATTCAAAATAATAATGATGATAAAATTAATAATTCAATAACTAAAATAAAAAATAATTCTCCTTTAATTTTACCAAATATAAATAATTATAAAAGCCTAATATATAA
>JAEEGK010031427.1_pt1 | contig 10466 bp, 8 predicted proteins | sample 8958771 | NCBI WGS metagenome assembly JAEEGK01 (sample SAMN16246547, study PRJNA631951) | gut metagenome | biome: gut microbiome; feature: rumen; material: SC-attached | host: Bos | place: Iran: Karaj | collected 2018-10 | reverse complement strand
AGCTTCGCAGCTGCCGAGGGTGCCATCAAGATTGCTCAGATGGCAAACAAGTCAAGACCAGCCGACAAGCCTCTACGCTGTATCCTTAACGGTCTGGGCAAGGATGCTGCCATGATCATTTCACGCATCAATGGATTTACCTACGTACAGACCAAGTTTGATTACTTTACAGGCAAGCTGGAAGTTGTCAAGACCATACCCTACTCCAAAGGTCCTCGTGCTGCCGTTAATTGCTATGGCGCAGACGATGTTCGTGAGGGTGTAGCTATCATGTGGAAGGAAGACGTTGATGTCAGCATTACTGGCAACTCTACCAATCCTACTCGTTTCCAGCATCCTGTTGCTGGTACATACAAGAAAGAACGTGTTCTGGCAGGCAAGCCTTACTTCAGCGTAGCAAGTGGTGGTGGTACAGGCCGCACCCTGCATCCTGACAACATGGCAGCAGGTCCTGCTTCTTATGGCATGACCGACACCTTGGGTCGCATGCACTCTGACGCACAGTTCGCAGGCTCAAGCTCCGTTCCTGCTCACGTTGAGATGATGGGCTTCCTGGGTATTGGTAACAACCCCATGGTAGGTTGCTCAGTAGCATGTGCAGTAAACGTTGACTTGGCCCTCAACAAGAGGTAAAGTTATACTTTAATCTTATGACAGAATCTCCTGTAATTCGGTGAGTTACAGGGGATTTTTAATTATTTTTCCTTCAGCCAGTCTTGCTCATCTCAAAAAGTTTATTTAACTTTGTACATCGCAATTCATAGATTATGCCTAACGAACGCACCTGTATAGCTATCGACCTGAAGTCATTCTACGCGAGCGTGGAATGCCATGAAAGAGGACTGGATCCGTTGACAACGAATCTGGTAGTAGCTGACGCAAGCAGAACGGAGAAGACGATATGCCTGGCAGTCTCCCCATCGCTGAAGGCATATGGCATAGCAGGACGTGCACGACTTTTTGAGGTAGTGCAAAAGGTGCGAGAGGTAAACCGCGAGCGTCAGATGCGTGCTCCTGGATACAGATTCACAGGGAAATCATCGTCTGACACAGAACTGAAGGCTCATCCTGAACTTGCAGTAGATTATGTGGTAGCTGTTCCTCGAATGGCGCATTATATCCAATACAGTTGTCGCATCTATCAAATCTATCTGAAATACATCGCTCCAGAAGATATCCATGTCTACAGCATTGATGAGGTCTTCCTAGATGCCACAAAATACCTGCAGAGCTATCGAATGTCTGCTCACGACCTTGCTTTGAAGATGATACGTGATGTGCTGCAAGAGACAGGCATTACTGCCACAGCAGGAACTGGAACCAACTTCTATCTGTGCAAAGTGGCTATGGACATTGTCGCAAAGCATATTCCAGCAGACAAGGACGGAGTATGCATTGCAGAGCTTGACGAGATGTCATATAGGCAACAACTATGGGACCATCAACCCATCACAGGTTTCTGGCGAGTGGGACACGGCATTGCGCAGAAACTTGCTCAACATGGAATCTTCACGATGGGTCAAGTGGCGCGATGTTCCATCGAGAATGAGGATATGCTTTACCGTTTGTTTGGAGTGAATGCAGAATTACTGATTGACCATGCGTGGGGATGGGAGCCCTGCACCATCGAGGCTATCAAAGCCTATAAACCAGAAGTGAACAGCATGAGTAGCGGTCAGGTCCTGCAGAATGCCTATGATGCTCGAAAAGCACGGGTAATAGTAATGGAAATGGCAGACCAGATGGCGCTTGACCTGACTGATAAACACCTGGTGACTGATCAACTTGTCCTGAGTGTGGGTTACGATATCGAAAGCCTGACAAACCCTGAAATCAGAGGCCAATATCACGGACCTGTCAGCATGGATTATTATGGACGGCAAGTCCCTAAGCATGCTCATGGATCAATCAGCCTCCCTCAAGCCACCTCTTCAAGCAAGCAGATTACCAAGGCTGTCTGTCAACTGTATGATCAAATTGTAAACCCTATCTTGCTTATTCGTCGAATCAATCTTGTTGCCAATCATGTAATCAGTGAACAAGAAGCAAAGAAGAAATCCTCTCAACCTGTTCAACTTGACATGTTTACTGATTATGAGAAGCTAAGGAGGATAAAACAGATAGAAAATGCATCACTTGCTAAAGAGCGGAAAATGCAAGAAACCCTGTTAAGCATCAAAAAGAAATTCGGCAAGAATGCTATCCTGAAAGGACTGAATTTCGAGGAAGGTGCAACAGCAAAAGAGCGCAACAATCAGATAGGAGGACATCGAGCATGAATCACGAATACGACGATATCATCCATCTGCCGCATCATGTCTCGAAACGTCATCCTCAGATGTCGATGGAGGCTCGTGCTGCTCAGTTTGCACCTTTTGCAGCCCTGACAACCCATCCAAGTGCCATTCGAGAAACAGCCCGCATGACAGACGAGAAGATCACATTAAGCGAGGATTTCGCCAATGAGCTGAATCAGCAAATGATGCTTCTCTATTCGCGTGCGGCAGATAACCCTCTTGTTTCCATCACATTTTTCCTGCCTGACCAGAAGAAATCAGGAGGGTCGTATCAGGTTTCAGAAGGTAGATTAAAGAAGATAGATGAATCCAGACAACAAATTCTTATGGATGATGGAACTTGTATCGAATTCCAATCCATCATAGATATAAAGATAAAGGAATAAAAGAAATGAAGATAGAAAGGATTATAGGAAAAGTTGGTTCTCTCTTGATGGCCTTATGCCTCTGTCTGGTTATGGAGGCAAGAACTGTAAACAGATACGAGGGTTCACGTATATTCTGGGATGCAAGAAATCCTATCGTAATCTTCAACGGAGGAGGATATGCTCGCCTCATTGAACTTCAGGATGGACGACTTCTGGCATGTTGCGAGAGTTCTGGCATACGCATCTCCACCAGTTCTAACATGGGCCGCACATGGACTTCACCACGCACTATTGCACCCAATCCTGACAAATGGCCCAATTGTGTGCCTGACCTCATCCAACTCGCTGATGGTACTATCATCGTTGCTTACAATCCGCGTCCCAGCTCTCCTTATAGTCCAGATCGACATTTCAGCATTCGATTACGAAGAAGTACAGACAATGGAAAGACCTGGAGTAATGAGATTGTAGTCTATGATGCTGGATATCAGTGGGATGTTGGCTGCTGGGAACCCTCCTTACTGGAACTTCCTTCAGGAGAACTACAATTATATTTTGCTGACGAGAGCCCCTACACTGACAACAATGGTGATCAGCAGATTTCGCTTTGCCGTTCCTTTGATGGAGGGCTCACGTGGACTTCGCCTCAACGTGTTTCATATCGACAGGGGTATCGCGATGGTATGCCTGTACCCATTCTGCTGAAGGACAACAGCTACATCGTGGTTGCAATCGAAGATAATGGATGGTCAGGCATTAGAGACTTTCTGCCAACGACCATCAGAATGCCACTTGAGACAAATTGGGGAGATAACATCTATGTACCTGCCAACAATTCTCGTCGCCAGAAAGCAGTGAATTACAATTACTGTCCTATTGCCAAAGGAGGCGCACCCTATTTAAGGATGCTTCCCAACGGAGAAACCATTCTTTCTCACCAGTCTCCTTATGGAGAAGGAAACAATATAAAGATGTACTGCTACGTGGGTGATGAATACGCACGCAATTTCAAAGCGATGTCATGCCCATTCCTCATCAAAGAAAATCGCGAGGCATTATGGAACTCTTTGGCAGTTATCGACACAGGTATTGTGGTGGCAGTAGCCGGTATATCAGGCAGCGTAACCATGATGAAAGGATATCCCAAACATCAGTTCGAAGCAAAGTATTCAACGCCTAAAATCGATGGAATCGGCTCAACGAGTGATAGCTACTATTCCGCCACACGCAATCAGATTATGATGGGAAATGAAACAGGAACATTCACCTATGCAGATTTAGCTTACGACGATGATTCACTCTATATTTTCTGTCAAGTGTATGACCAGAAGGTGATGGATGAAGGAGACAACGTCATTGTCAGCGTGGATGCAGCAGCAGCCAGTACGAATGTCCCTATGACAACATCCTACAAATGGATAATTACCCCCAAAGGTAATATTCAAGCATTTCAAGGAGACGAGTCGAAGTGGGTTCCCATGGAATCTGACGCTTCCCATGTAGAGGCACGCAAATTCAGCAATCAATACCGTTTTGAAATGGCGATTCCTTGGACAGGAATAGGTCTCAACGGACAACCTGATGAATATGGGCTTAGTATGAATCTCCAGATAATCAACAGCGACGGTTCCACTACAGCTACAGAGATTATTCCTGACAGCAAGGACAATGGTCCATATACTTGGATGCCAATCCATCTTCTCCCTCAAAGCGAAGGGGATGCCGTTCAGAACATATCCATTCCAACTAAAACATCTGAAGAATGCCCTATCCTATTCGACCTTCACGGACGGCGTATTGCCAATCCTGCTCATGGAATATACATCCAAGACGGACGGAAGATACTCTACAGATGATATGTTGAGCTATTGCTTTCCAAAAACATCCTGCATGGCAACAAGGCCATGGGTAACAGCAAAGACGGTTAAGGCGGAAACGGATTTTATTCCCAACTTCTCTTGGATGTTGCGGCGATGTGTGATAACTGTGGTCAGAGCTATGTTCAATTCATCAGCGATAGCTTTGTTTGTCTTACCCTTCACCACATTACTCAAAACCTCTATCTCTCGATTGCTCAAACCTTTGGCTTTGTTGTACGAAGGAGGCATGTTGTGACCATGAGCATGAGCACTCTGATGAATGGAAAGAAGACGTTCCACAAAAGTCTTCTCATTGACATTCGTGCTGATGCAATGAAAACCTGACAATTGTACTTCTGCATCGCGTGTGGGAGTCAACACAATCGTTTTACGACGGTTTTGCATGAAAAAATCCTGATGCTCAAGCACGATAAGCACATTGGCAAAGAAATGAACGAAGCCCTCTGGATGGTTTCGCAGAAGTTCTTCAAAGGAGAAGTAGACACCAATTTCCATTCCAGGCATCACACTCTGAAGCAACGTCTTCAGGCCCATACCTGTCAGGACATTGGCATCCACTACTGCTATGCGTGGAGTCATTCGAACCTGATGTCTTGTTTCTCTTTCTTTGTCCATAGGAAAAGTGAATCAATGCCAAAAGCTGGACGTGATATCCTCTAGCTGACCATCGCTGATGCGATAGAAACGCTGGTTGGTAGTGCGATGCTTGAGGGAACCAAGATGGCGGATATAAGGTCCTATCTTGATGTAGTCAAAATGTGAGATGTCGATGTTTCTCGAGATTACCGTCCGACCGCTGTACCATGCAACATGAAGTCCTTGATAGTGCTGATGGATATGCTGAGCCAACAAGTCCACTTGGGCGGGGTCTCCATCACCACCCATCAAAGCCACGCAACTGATGTGGTCACCGTTGGTGGCTATGAGGTGGTCGATGGATTCAGGGGTAAGCTCGTCCCCAACGTCTTGCCATAAATATGGGCTATGACAGCCTGGACAATGACAGGGACATCCAGAGATGTTGATAGCTAACGCTACCTCATCAGGCACCTCCTGAAAGACGATGTCACAATTGACATATTTGAGCATGGAGTTCCCTCCTGGCTACGCGTTCGTCAGTTCAGCTTCCACCTGCTCTGGCTTCAGCTGCTCTTGTCCTGCATAGAAACGTCTGTGAGCCTCATGCTGGCGAGGTAGTGAGAAGTTGCTTACACGTTTCAGGTATCCAATGATACGAGTCATGTAGTCCACATTCTCGCTTCCGCATTCAGGACATTTATGAAGGTAACGCTTGTCGATGTGTCCGCAATTGTTGCATACCGTGTTGGGGATGTTGAAGGTGAAATAATTGCATCCTTCCTTGGCAGCAATGCGGAAGAGTTGGCGATACTGGTCCTGAGAGAGATGCTCCTCGAGATTCATGTGGAGAGCAGAACCACCTGTGAGGTGTTCGATGTAAGGAGCGCCATGCAGCTTGAACTTGTCGATGATGCTCAAAGTATTGTCCTCTACCAGATAGAAATAGGAATTGTAGCAGTCGCGTGGCACGAAATAGCCATCCTCGCGATCCCATTTGGCATGCTTCACACCTACATTCTCAGCAGGAATCATTTCGCAGTTGAACATGAGTTCCTTCGTGCGGTACTGGCGGTTGAACTTTTCGATGAGCGAAAGAATGCTTTGTACGAAGTGCAGATAATCGTCGTTGGGAGTAATCTTCAGTCCCATGAACTCTGCAGCCTCAGCAAGTCCGTTGATGCCTATCGTGAGATACTGGCGCTTGATATTGATGTAGCCAGCGTCGAAGAGAGGCAACATGCCATGAGATTGCAGCTCCTTGAGGTTCTCGTTGTAGGCTGTCTGCACCTTATGGCACAAGTCAAGAATATGGCTGAGATACTCCAGATAATCCATGTTGTGGTTTACTGCATACTGGACACAACGGTTCAGATTGATGGTGAGAACACTCTTCGAGCCCGTGGAGACACCACCTGCACCCAGCGTGTACGAGAAGCCATTGTCCTGAATCTCGTTGCGCAAGCGGCAGCAACTGGAGAGCGAGTCGGCATTGTCTGAGAGATAGGTGAAGAATGAGTGGCCCTCAGCATACATCTCAGCAGCAAAGCTTCCCCACTCCTCATCCTTGCAGTCGCCATTCTCTGTGAGCATAGCCATCGTTTCAACAGGGAAGGTGAGCATCGTCTTCGTGCGCTCCTTGTTGAACCACTTCATGAATCGCTTCTGCAGCCAGCTTACACCTTCCCAATCGGGCTGTGAGCCATCTGGGAAATAGAAGTTGCCAAAGAGGGACTCAAAGTAATAGCGGTCGTAGTAGCTGATGTTCCAGAACACAGCCTGATAGTTGCGGGCACCTGTGGGTTGGTTCAGCGAGTAGACAATCTGCTCGAAGCAATCCGTGATGACCTTGTCGATGGTGCGCTTTCTCAGACTCAGGTCAACCACTTCATCTGGACGCTTCCAGTAGTCGTCGCCGTATTCCTTCTGGATGAAATGGTTCATGTACATCAGGAATTCAGGAGTAGCGCATGCACCTGAAAGCATGGAGCTTACCATGAACACCATATTGATGAAACCTCCGCAGAAACTCTTCAGATTGGTTGGCGCTGTGCTGTTGCCTCCGATAGAGGTCGTGCCGCCCAGCAGCCAGGGATACATCGTGATGGAAGCGCAGTAGTTGGCAAGCGAGGTTTCATCGTTCTTATATATAAAATGATGTGTCAGCTTCTCGATGTACTCGTCAGCCAGTTCCTTGCCATACATCTTCTTGATGCGGTCAGTGAGCAGACGACGGTTCAGGCGGATGAAGTTCGACTTGGGCAATTCGCCGATGAGCGTAGCGATGTTCTTATGCTCAACATTCGCGTTGGCGTCGTATTTCGAACCCGTTGCAGCGTTGCTGGCATCCATATAGTCAGAAAGGAACTGAAGCTTCTGCAAGGTCTCACGGTCCTCAGTGTGCTGCTGGCGGTAGAGCATGAAACTCTTGGCCACCTTGTAGTGCCCCTCCTGCATCAGAGCCACTTCCACCTGGTTCTGGATATCCTCAACCTTGATGTCATTGTGGATGTTCAGGCGGCTTAGAATCTTGGACACGGAAGCCAAGTCGATGGGTTCTTCCACACTCTCGAACGCCTTCAGGATTGCGTTCATGATTTTGTCAAGCGAGAACCGGTCCTTCTGCCCGTCACGCTTTGTAATCGTAAAGTTCTGCATTTCCATGCTTTTTTAACTGCTAATCGATTTTGTATTAATGTTTTTGTGAATTGACGAAAAGTGCTACAAAGGTATAAAATATATCTATACGATTTTCTTTTTGGAAAACTTTTTGCATGTTAAAAAATGTTATGTATCTGATTGTCAGTAGAAAAGATTTTTTTTTTGGAAAACTTTGGTTTTCGACGCGATTTTTTATTGAACTTTTTGGAAAACTTCGCATAACATGTTGATTCTCTGCAATGTGAGCATTTCAGATGTAAAAATTCATAAAAAAAAGAGGCGATTCCACCCGTTTTCAACCCCAATTTTCGACACCATTTTTGGTCTTTCAACAGCATGGAAAATCAATCCCAACAAAACAATTACACATAATCATTATACGAAATACACAAGCTCCATTCCACCAGAGATTTTCCACAATCAAATGGCAAACGGAAAAGAAATTGAGCCCCCATTTCCTTCAACACGTTGAAACCACAGACACAACACGTTGAAACCACAGACACAACACGTTGAAATCGCAAAGACAACGTGTTGAAACTCGAGAAGCAACACGTTGTCTTTTTTGCCCCTTTTCATGAAGCATTCCTGTCAATCACCTTTTTTTCTTTTCGAAATGATTGGGACAAACGAAATTTATCACTACCTTTGCAGCATAGAAGTACGAACATCAAAAACAAACTATAAATCATGAAGAAGTCTTTTCTTCTCTTGCTGCTGACTCTGCTGCCTATGCTGGCCAGTGCGTATAATGCTGTGATTGATGGAATTTATTATAATCTGAATCATGAAACGAAGGAGGCTGAGGTTACTAGTAAGGGTTCCACTAAGATCTATTCTGGCAATGTGGTGATCCCATCCTCAATCACCTATAATGGAGTTGAATATTCTGTAATCAGCATTGGCTATAGGGCATTTTATTATTGCAGTAGCCTGACAAGCGTAATCATCCCCAATTCGGTAACTTCCATCGAAATTGAGGCATTTTCTGATTGCACTGGTCTGACAAGTGTTACCATCCCCAATTCGGTAACTAGTATTGGTGGTTCTGCATTCCAAGCCTGTATATAGAGACCTCTAAACAACTATAAACAATGAAAAACATATAGAGATAAAGCTCTGTATATCAATCACTTTTAGATTTTAACACTTCAGACTTGCTTTTTGGTGGTTCTCAAAAATCCGCTTACCTTTGCAACGCATTTCTACCGCGGAGAATTTTGAGGGCTTTTATTTTGCCATCTCGTGGACAAGATTGACAAAAGTTTACAAGTGTGTACAACAGTTGACTGATGAACGAGTGAAAAAGGAGCAAGGAAATGACCTCATTTGAAGAACGTGACATCGTGGAAAGAGTTGACAAAGGTAGTCAATGATTGACGAAAGTTCACTCCGTGGCGGTTTGCATGAAAATGATTGTAAAATCACATAAAACGGAACAAAATGAGAAAGACAAGAAAATGTGCCTTCTGCGGCAAAGAGTTCACCTGCAACAGCGGCTCGCAGAGGTATTGTTCAGAACATTGCGCCGAGGCAGCAAAGGCTCAGCGCAAGAAGAAGCAGCAGGATTTTTTGAAGGCAGTTCAGCCAGTTATAGACATTGCCAGCCAGGAGTATCTTACATTCTCCAAAGCAGCCATCCTCATGGGATGCTCTCGCCAGTACGTTTACAAGTTGGTAAACGAGGGGAAACTACTTGCTTCACGAATCAGCAGCCGAATGTCATTCATCCGCAAGGCAGACATTGAGAAGATGCTTGCTGGCAATCCTTATCATAGAGTATTGCCTGGTGCTTCATCAAACAAACTAAGCAAGAAGTCATCCCATTCTTCATCCTTTTCCCTTTCATCAAAGAAAGACAAGAATCAGATTAGTGAATCACCAATGAGGTTTGCCGAGCCTCTTGATTATATCTCTGGCGAGGATGTCATGGCTACCTACAAGGTTAAGAAGTCATGGCTCTATGCATCAGCCAAACGTAACAACATACCCATGTGCAAGATCGCAGGCAAGAATTATTATAGCCGAAGACACATGGATGCACTCTTCGGATTTACTGCCGAGATAGAAGCCTTGACCGAATGGCTGACAACAGAGGAGGCAGAAGTTCTCTATTCCACCACCAAAGAATCCCTGCGCACCCAAGCCTACCGTCGCCATATCCCCACCAAGCGAGAATATGGCAAGACCTACTATTCGAAGATACATCTTGACGAGATATATCATCCAGACCTAAAGGCGAGTGATACCTATTACACCACAGCAGAAGCTGCCGAGAAATACGGACTGACCAAGAGCAACATCTGCATAATCGTCAAAACCAACAACCTCACTAAGGTGAAAGTCGGTGTCCAGAACCTCATTGCCAAGGATGAATTAGACCGAATAATGGCAAGCAGACTGGCGCAATTCGGGGCTTACAGACTCCAATAATGCCCAATAATAAGCATCAACTGCGTGAAAGTACAATTATCCACGAATGATGAAAAGGTGCTTTGGTCACTCTTTTGTCACGCAGTTTCTTTGCACTCGCTATGAGACGCATAGCCTTCGATTATTAACAAAACAAATTGCATACAAGTATGAGTAACATTTGTAAGACAGTAACCTTGCGTACGCGTAAGATAAAAAAAGGTACGCAGCTGAGCTTCTACCTTGACTACTACCCCGGCTACAGGGACGAG
>JAEEGK010031420.1_pt1 | contig 10467 bp, 8 predicted proteins | sample 8958771 | NCBI WGS metagenome assembly JAEEGK01 (sample SAMN16246547, study PRJNA631951) | gut metagenome | biome: gut microbiome; feature: rumen; material: SC-attached | host: Bos | place: Iran: Karaj | collected 2018-10 | reverse complement strand
TGAACACGGCAAACTGGTCCTTCCCGAAACGGCTGCAGTTCTCGGTGCCGAAGGCGGAGGACAGAAGCCGCGCGAATTCCTGCAGAAGCTCGTCGCCCTTGGAAAAGCTGTAGTTGTGGTTGAAGAGCTTCATGTTCACGAAATCCATGTAAAGCATGACGGGCTTTTCCCCGCTGCGCAGGGCGGCCTCCTTCGCCGACTCCGCCAGCTCCAGGAAATAGGTGACGCTGGGCAGGCCGGTGAGGTAATCGTAGCTCCTGGCGCGGAGAAGGCTCCCCTCGTACAGAGCGCTGCGCAGCTCCCGGTTCAGCCTGTTCGCGCCCTTCTTGTCGCCGGAATAGGGACCCTCGTCGAAATACCACACCTGGGCGAGTCGGACCCCCTCCTCCGTGAGGATATGCTCGCCCTGGGCGTGGATGATCCGATAGCCGGTGGGACGCATCCTTGAGCGGTAGAGCACATCGTACTTTCCGCCCTCCGTGGCGAAGGTGACCGCCGCGTTGGCGATCCGGGACACATCGTCCGGATGGGTATCCTTATACATGTTGTGATCCATGTCATGGTAGGCCTCCGCCCGGTCCTCATAGCCGAACAGCCGGCAGAAACCGGCGGAGAGCACAAGGGTGACCACCCGTTTGTCCACAAACTGATAGATAGCAAACGGGACCCTCATCCCCTCAAGGAATGCTTTCTTCTCCGCCGGAAATTCGTATTTTTCCATGTTTCACCCTTCGTTCCGTGATGCGCGGCCGCGCCTGTGCTTCTCCGGCAGGCGCGTCATTCCCCTTGTTGTATATATTATACAGTATATTAAGGACAATTCAAGTGTTTATTGTTCGACTTCGTAAGTGTCAAGCGTTCATTGGCAAGTCTCTAACCGGAGGAACTCCGGCCCTGGTAGCAATATGGTGCAGGAAAAAGGGAACAACGGACTAGACCCTCAGTGAGGGCGGCCTTGGTCACAGTGCGGTTTAGAAATTGAGTTCGGTAAAGGATTTAAAACCGGCGATGTCTCTCAGCCATGGGAAATCGGGAATGGATGCTCTGTTGTAGAATTCCACACCGTTGCCCGTAGACTTCGGCATTTTCGAAGCACTGAACGGCCTTCCGGTATCCACGAAAACCGGTTCCTTGTCCGGTATGGGCTCAAGGCCGGCGAACAAAGGAGAAAGGCCCATCGTATGTTTCAGGCATAATAGGTTAGCAAGATTTTCCGCGCCCCGAATGCTCCAGCAGCAGCGACGCCCCTTCATGCGGTTGCCGATGATGGTAAATACGTTGCTTTCCATGCTGCCAAGACGGGCGTGATGGATGACGCCCGGTTCCCGCGTCTCTGGAATAGTTACGCCACGGTCATACGGACCGGTCATTGTCTTTTTGTTTTCCGTGTAATAACGCAGCAGTTCCCGAAGTCCTTCCTGCTCCGCCGGGTCCTCTGTGGAATTGATCTGCGCCTCTATGCATTCCAGCAAGTCTTCGATGCGGTTGGAGAACAACAGTTCTCTGGCAGTCTCCAAAAACTTCCTGTCCTTGATGCACTCGGTCAGTTTCTTATTCCGATGAAAACGATCCAGGACGCAGATACAATTTGTCCCCTTCTTCTTTGTCCAGTTCGCGCCGTCTCCGTTGATGATGCGCAGCTTTATCTTCTTGGTGTTAAAGCGGCTGGAAATGATGCCTTCCTTGTTTTCCCGGAACTTCTTTGCCGATTCAAAGCTGGCGTGGGCCACCTTGCAGTCTAAGGTGCGCCGCTCCTTCCCGTCCTTGCAGCGCTGCCAGGTCGCTCCGTCATAGGCGATCCCCACCTTCATTTCCTTGCTGGGGCCGTTCGCCTCCCGATCTTTCCCTTGCAGCTTGAGCCATATCCCATCATTCTCTTCGTAGAGGAGCTTGCTTTCCACACAGCCAACACCTTGCCCCAGTCGGGCCAGCTCTGCATGGCGCGAGATCTGCTTGCCCCGCTGCTCCCCGAGCTTCTGTACGATGTTCCATACGCCCTGTGCGCTGATGCTCAGCCCGGTTGAATCCGTGATGCTTCTGGCCGCTGCTCGGTAGCTGCTTTCACAGGCTAGCTCTCCCGCTGCCTCGCATACCTCCCTGGCGATCAGTCCGATCCGATCTATTTCCAGCTCTTCATCCAGCAGATGTACGCACTTGATCCCATCCGTTACATAGTTGTCCACATACACATTCCGCCGGAATTCGATTGCGCCCAGCTTTGTCTTGATACTGGTCTGCTGCTTTCCCTTGCTTCGGAATCGCTTCTTGTCCCTGCCCTCCATCAGTTCTTCGTCCCGGGCTTCCAGCGTGCGGCTCACCAGTCCCCGACCGAATTCCATTGCCAGCTCGTATGCAACTGCTACTAATTCATCAAATGTGTGGATTTCCCTCTTGCCAAACTCCACGCTCATTGTTATAGTCATCTCATCCACCTCGTTTCGTATGGTGTGCGCAAACTCATACTACTACAAGGTGGCGGGAAGGGCTATATGGTCCTTCCCTTCTTTTTTTGCCAATTCTTATTTTACACTAACTTGCTTTTTTGCAAGGTTGTGATACAGTGATAAGCGCAATGTGTTTTTTGATAGGAGAACATGATGAAGGATGATTTTTTTGCTCAATTGACGGATTCGCTCCTCAGCCGCTGGCCGGATAAAGGCGTGAGCGGCAGCAGATCACCGGCGCGCTGAAAACGGCCCTCGACGGCGAGAACCTGGTGAATGCGCTGGCGGAGGTTTTTCGCCTGCCTCCCTCGCAAATGGAGGAGGCGGTTTCGGAGGCCGGACTTGGGGAGATGATCGCCCAGCAGAAGCTGGAGCACGAAAGCATCGGCGGTGAGACAGAGCCGCAGTTCCTTTGCCGGGATACAAGCGGGCTGAACCCCTTTCCGGAGCTGTTCCGTTTCTATGCTTCCCCGAAGCCGGCGATGCCGGCGGCACTGCCGAAGGAGCTGGGGGAAAACCTGTACGCCCTTTCCTGCAAGGTTGCGGCCGGGGCCGGGGAGGATCCCTTCCTTCAGCTTTACCATGAACAGGTGGGGGAGTATTACCGTTCTTTCATGAGCGGGACTGCGCCTCTGATCCGGAAGGAGATCCACAGCCATTTCGGAGATCACGGGCTGAAATATCTGGTCACCACGGGCATCGGCGCAAATGAGCAGTTCTGCCATTATGCCGCCGCCCTGAACAACGCCGACCCCAACAGAAAGCTGCGCTGGATCGTGATCCATTCGCCCCTGCAGCTGCGGCTTCTTCCCCCGGATGCCACGGAGCAGAATACCCTTTTTATGGAATTCAGCCGCAGCAGCGTGACGGAGGAGACCATCAAGCTCCACGAATATACTTCGCGGTCCCTTCGGCGGATCGTATTTACCAACGGAGGCAATCTGAAAAAGCTGGCGGAGCGGGACGGAAACCTGGTCCTGCCCATGCCGGACCGTGTGTCCGGCCGATTCGGCCGCAACAAGACCCCCATTCTGCTGGCTCCGATGCTTGTCTGCGGGATGGATACCGACGGCTATTGGGAGATGATCGAAAGGGCCGTTCGGGCCTTTGATCTGGCTGACCCGGATTCCCTTCCGCATTATCTGGCCCGCTTCATCCTCGCCTTCCAGAAGGCAAACGGCGCAGATTTCATCTATCTGGGCTGCAATGACGAGACGCTTGGCCTTCTGGCGGATGAATTCATCCAGTTCTGGAATGAGGGCGTCAATAAAAACGGGAATGATCTGCTGGTTTCCCGCTTCTTCGGCCTGCCCAGGGACAGCCATATGAACCTGGAAGGGGTGCTGGGAAACCGGGCGACAAAGCTGAGCTTTTTCCTCCTGCGGGATGATATGCGCTCCGAGTTCCTTCATCCGCTGGTGAACACGCAGATCGACGCCGCCGATCCGTCCCATGCCGGTCTGCAGCTGGGGGATGAGGAGGTCATCCTTGCGCTGGCGAATTACAAGCGTTTCTGCGAGGTGATGCCGACCTTCCTGCTGAGCGTCTGCGGCAGGCCTTCCATGGCGCATTCGGCTGTGCTCGGAGAGCTTTTCAGCGATGTGACCTTTGTCTATTCCCGCCTGACGGGTATCGATCCCGGCTCCAATCCGGAAGTGAAATTCGTGCGGGAGCGCTCCGGGCAGCTGTTGGGAGATTTCGCGCGGCAGCTTCGGGAGGGAAAAGAGATCCGGGAGCTGTTTGCAGAGGCTGCCCATGGCTGAGATCATCATTCGAGAAGAAGAAAACCACGAAGCGTTCACCGCCTTGTACCGCAATGCCGGGCTCGATATCGGCGACGACTGGCAGGATATTTGCCGCCCGGTGTTTTCCGCAGCCGCCCGCAGCGGAGGCAGGCTTCTCGGCGCTGCCACGGTTTCCCGCCGGTTTGGCCGCATGGTGCTGGAATACCTCGCGGTGGAGACAGAGGCGAGGGGACAGGGTCTCGGAAAAAAACTGACGGACCGCTGCCTTGCGTTTGCCTCAGGGGCAGGGGAAACGGAGCTTTGGATCGCTGCGAGAGAGCCGGACTTCTATCGAAAGCTGGGTGCGGTGGATACGGAGGACAGGGCGCTCCTGGCGGACTGCAGCCGCTGTCCGGATTACCAAAGGGGCTGCGAGCCGAAAGAACTGGTATTCCGTCTGAAGGAGAGAAACCTATGAAATACGTCGTCGCGGATTATTATCCCGGCTTTGCCTGCAAGTGCGGAAGCTGCCGCGCAAACTGCTGTGTCGGCTGGCCGGTTACCATCAGCAGGGAGGAGTACGAACGAATGCTCCGGGCGCAGTGCTCCGAGGAATTCCGTAAGGAGATCCAGGAGGCGGTGCGCACAAACTTCGCGCCGGATGAATCCCGCTATGCCCATATCGTCCATGATAAGCATGCCCGCTGCCGCCTGTTGGGCGAGGACGGCCTGTGCAGGCTACAGAAGGCGCTGGGGGAAGGGGTCCTGCCCGACGTCTGCCGCCTGTATCCCCGCAACCGGCGCAGCGTGGGCGCCGTGGCAGAATGCGCCCTCAGTCTCAGCTGTGAGGCCGTTACCGAGGCGGCGCTGGCTTCCCGGGAGCCTCTGCGGCTGATCGAAACGGAGATCGACGAAGAACCGATGTTCCCCATCGATATGAAGCCGGAGCAGTATGCCGAATGTCTGAGGGCCATTGAAATCATGGAGGATCGGCGGAAATCCCTGCCGGATCGATTTGCCGCGCTGGGAGAAGAGCTTTTTGGCTGTGCGGAAATCTGTGAAGAGGAAGCGGGGATGCTGGATTCCGCCCGTCTTCTTTATCAGCTGGCGATGGACTGCGCAGGAAAAAACAAGGTGGCCGGTCCGCTCTGCACGGAAGCTCTGAATTTCTTCGGCATCACAGGAAAGGAGAAGCTGTCCCGGGAAGAAGCAAAGCTGCTGCTGGACCGTTATCGGGAAGCGGCGGAACATGCATTCGGGGATCTGACGCATTGGCAGGAAGCTGCGGAGCGCCTGCTCGTCAGCCATATGTTCTATAACAATTTCCCTCATGTGGGCGGCACTAACGACGGAGCGCGGGCTTTCTATGGGCTTGCATCGGTCTATGGATTCGTGAAATTCGTTTTTACGGGCTGCATGCGCCTCTGGGAGGGCAGAGATCAGATCGCCGACGTGCTTGCGGAGCTCTTCCGTTTGATCGAGCACTCCGACTTCAAATACCGGGCTGCCCAGGCCTACAGAAGACAGGCGGAATTCAGCCCGGGCCTGTGGCGCCGGCTGGTGTGCCTTTAAGCTGATTTGACCGCTTGACAATTCCCGCCGCCGCGAGTAGAATTGCGCTTAACTGATTCATAAGGAGTAGGAATTATGGCTAAGGATAAGAAGGTCGAACAAATCACCGATATGGAGGTGGACTTCGCCCAGTGGTTCACGGATGTCTGCGTCAAAGCGGAGCTGGTGGACTATTCCGGCGTGAAGGGCCTCTTCATCCTGCGCCCTTACGGCTACGCGATCTGGGAAAATATCCAGAACTGGCTGGACCGGCGCTTTAAGGAGCTGGGACATGAGAATGTCTCCATGCCCCTGCTGATCCCCGAGAGCCTGCTGCAGAAGGAAAAGGACCATGTGGAGGGCTTTGCCCCCGAATGCGCATGGGTCACCCTGGGCGGCAGCGAAGAGCTGCCGGAAAAGCTCTGCATCCGTCCCACCTCCGAGACACTGTTCTGCGAGCATTGGAGCCATGTGCTCCATTCCTGGCGTGATCTGCCCATGAAGTATAACCAGTGGTGCAGCGTGCTTCGCTGGGAAAAGACCACCCGTCCCTTCCTTCGGGGCCGGGAATTCCTCTGGCAGGAGGGCCACACCCTCCACGCCACGGCGGAGGAAGCCATTCAGGAGACGGAGCAGATGCTGGAGGTCTATGCCGAATGCTGGGAGAAATTCCTGGCCATGCCGGTGGTCCGCGGCGTCAAGACGGAAAAGGAACGCTTCGCCGGCGCGGAGCGCACGTATACGGTGGAATGCATGATGCACGACCACAAGGCCCTGCAGGCTGGCACCAGCCACTATTTCGGCGACGGCTTCGCCAAAGCCTTCGGCATCAGCTTTTCCGACAGAGAAAACAAGCTGACCTATCCCCACCAGACCAGCTGGGGCGCTTCCACCCGCATCATCGGCGGCCTTATCATGACCCACGGCGACAACAACGGGCTTGTCCTGCCGCCTGCCGTAGCCCCCATTCAGGTCATCGTGGTACCCGTGGCGGCCCACAAGCCCGGCGTGCTGGAGAAGGCGCAGGAGCTTTTGGCGGCTCTGAAGGACGCCGGTATCCGGGCTAGGATCGACGACAGCGACAACTCCCTGGGCTGGAAATGCGCCCAGTGGGAGATGAAGGGCGTGCCTCTGCGGCTGGAGCTGGGACCCCGGGATATGGAAAACGGCCAGTGCGTCTGCGTCCGCCGGGATAATTTCGAGAAGGTCCCCGTAGCCCTGGCGGAGCTGACCGAGAAGGTGCCGGAGCTGCTGGAGACTGTGCAGCAGGGCCTCTTCGACAAGGCAAAGCAGAACCTGGACAGCCATATTTTTGAGGCCCATTCCCTGGAGGAAGCCAAAGAGCTGCAGGAGAAGCACGGCGGCTTTATCAAGACCATGTGGTGCGGCGGCCTGGACTGTGAGCTGGCGATGAAGGAGAAGGCGGGCATGACCAGCCGCTGTATCCCCTTTGAGCAGGAGCATCTGGGCGATGTCTGTCCCATCTGCGGCAAGCCTGCCAAGCACATGATCTACTGGGGCGTCGCATACTGATTCCTATCCAGATTCCGCAGCCGGAAACGGCTGCGGAACTTTTTTCCGTTCTCGGCGTCAAAACCACTGAAAATAGAAAAGGAGGTCGTTCCCATGAAAAAGAATGTGCGGAAGCTTCTTCCCCTGATGCTGGCTCTGCTGATGATGACCTTCCTGCTGGCCGGCTGCGGCGGGGGAATGAAGGAAACGGCTTCGACGCATGCAGTCGATGCCGGCAGCGCTATGAAGAACGGCATGTCCCTGGCTCCCTCCATGGCAGACGCGGCGTCCGGCGGCTTTTACTACGATGGCGACGCTTATTACGACGGCGATTACGGTTATGACTATGAGGAAGCCGAAGCCATGGTGAGCGGCAGCGGCGACGGCGCCGCCCGGGCGGAGACCTTCGACAAGATCATCTATTCCGGCTCCGCCAATGTGGAAACGATCCATTTTGAAGATACGGTGGACCGGGTCTACGCGCTGATCGAGGAATACGGCGGGTTTGTCGAGAGCTCCTATGTCACCGGCAAGGATTACAGCACGACCTATTATAATCGCCCCGCCTATCGCACTGCTTCCTTCACGATCCGCGTTCCCCGGGACAGCTTCCAGTCCTTCACCGGCGCCCTGGAAACGCTGGGAAATCTGACGCGCTCCTCCGTGCAGGCGCAGAACATCACCAGCTCCTATTACGATACGGAGTCCCGCCTGAATACCTATCGCACCGAGGAATCCCGCCTGCTGGACATGCTGAGCAAGGCGGAAACGGTGGAGGACATGCTGAGCATCGAGGACCGGCTGGCCAACGTGCGCTACAATATCGAATCCCTCACCACGACGCTGACGAACTGGGACAGCAAGATAAACTATTCCACCCTGGAGCTGAGCATCAGCGAGGTGAAGGAGCTGACCCCGGAAACTCCCATCACGCATACCTTCGGCCAGGAGATCGGGGAGAGCTTCCGCTCCTCCTGCCAGTGGCTGCTCGGCGCGCTCAAGAACGGCTTCCTCTTCTTCATTTCCGCGCTTCCCATCGTGATCGGACCGATCCTGATCGTCGTGATCGTGCTTTTGATTATTCGTGCCAAAAGACATAACAAAAGAAGAAAAAACGATGTGGAATCTGCCCGTTGACAGCCCGGATGTTTCAATGTATACTTTTCCAGTTCCATGAATAAGTAAAGGAGCTGTTGATCATGAGATATACGGGCGTTACTTCCAGAGGCATCATCACCCCCATCTTCCGGCAGGGAGACGATCTGGTTTCCATGATTCGGGACAGCCTGCTCGCTGCCGCCGAAAACGAGGGCTTCCGCCTCCAGGACCGTGATGTGGTCGGCGTTACCGAGGCCGTCGTAGCCAGGACCCAGGGGAACTATGCCACCGTTTCGCAGATCGCGGAGGATGTGCGTGCGAAGCTGGGCGGCGAGGATATGGGCATCGTTTTCCCCATCATGAGCCGCAACCGTTTCGCCATCATGCTCCGGGCCATGAGCATGGCCTGCAAGAAGCTGTATGTCCAGCTTTCCTTCCCCAGCGACGAGGTGGGAAACCGGCTCATCAGCGACGACGAAATGGACAGGAAGGGCATCAACCCCTACACGGACAGCTTTGACGAGCGGGGCTTCCGCGCCATCTTCGGCAGCAATACCGTCCATCCCTTCACCGGCATCGACTATGTGAATTACTACAAGAGCCTTGGAAGCAACATTGAGATCGTCTTCTCCAACGATCCCCGTTATATCCTTCATTATACGAAGAACGTTATCAACTGCGACATCCATACCCGTGTGCGCACCAAGCGCATCCTTAAAGAGAGCGGCGCGGAACGCGTGTTCAGCATGGACGATATCATGACCGCGCCGGTGAACGGAAGCGGCTACAACGAGAAATTCGGGCTTCTGGGGGCGAACAAGGCTACCGAGGAAAAGGTGAAGCTCTTCCCCCGGGATTGCCAGAAATTTGTGGACAGCCTGCAGAAGGCCCTCTTTGAGGCTACCGGAAAAAAGCTGGAAGTGATGATCTACGGCGACGGCGGCTTTAAGGACCCCGTGGGCGGCATCTGGGAGCTGGCCGATCCGGTGATATCTCCCGCCTTTACCGAAGGACTCAACGGCACGCCCAACGAGCTGAAGATGAAATATTTCGCGGACAATGAGCTGAAGGATCTGAGCGGGCAGGAACTCATGGATGCCATGCGGGCGAAGATCCGCGCCAAGGACAGCGACCTCAAGGGTGAGATGAACTCTCAGGGTACCACCCCCCGGCAGCTGACGGATCTCCTGGGCAGCCTCTGCGACCTGACCAGCGGCAGCGGCGACCGCGGCACTCCCGTGATCCTGATCCAGAATTACTTTACCAACTACGCAACGGACTAAACGCATAACAGATATCCCGGAGGGGCCATCGTTCAGACGATCCCTCCGGGATATTTCTTTTCGGCCGGCTTCACAGAACCTTTTTGCAGATGCCCGTCAGCGGGCAGTGTTCACAGTCCGGCTTCCTGGCCATACAGTATTTCCGCCCGTGGAGCACCATGCGGTGGCAGAAATCCGAGGATTTTTCCGGCGGCAGGATTTTCCGAAGATCCTGTTCGACCTTCACAGGCTCCTTGTTTTTCGTCAGTCCCAGCCGGCCTGCGATGCGGATGCAGTGGGTATCGGTTACTACGGCGGGCTGTTTGTAGACGTCGCCGAGAATCAGATTGGCGGTTTTCCTGCCGACGCCGGGGAGCTTCAGCAGCTCCTCCATCTTGTCCGGAACAACGCCGCCGTAGTTGCTGATCAGCATCTGCGCGCTTCCGATCAGATCCCTGGCCTTGCCATGGTAAAAGCCGCAGGAATGGATCAGCTCTTCGACCTCCTCCTGGCTGGCCTCCGCGAAGGACTCCAACGTGGGGAAGCGGGCGAAGAGAGCAGGCGTCACCATATTCACGCGGGCATCGGTGCACTGGGCGCTGAGACGCACGGCGAAAAGCAGTCTCCAGTCCGAATCATACTGCAGGCTGCACAGCGCGGCGGGGTATTCCTCCTCCAGGAGACGGATGATCTCGTCTATGTATTTCATCACGGTAACCTCGGATCCTCTTTTTTGCCATTATAGCACGGTTCAGCATGGTTTTCCACCGGGGATTATGGTATGATGAATGCGGTGATGTATGATGCAAAGACCATTGGCAGATGAAATCCGCCCGAAAACGCTGGATGAAGTCGTAGGCCAGCAGCATATCCTCG
>JAEEGK010031415.1_pt1 | contig 10468 bp, 6 predicted proteins | sample 8958771 | NCBI WGS metagenome assembly JAEEGK01 (sample SAMN16246547, study PRJNA631951) | gut metagenome | biome: gut microbiome; feature: rumen; material: SC-attached | host: Bos | place: Iran: Karaj | collected 2018-10 | reverse complement strand
CGCCTGTGTCCTTCCGGCCGCGTGCGTCGACCTCAACTATACGGAGCAGAACACGCGGGACGAGGAATGGACCTACGAATACTTCGAGAATGGCATCAAAAACATGGTGTTCGACGTTTACGCGCAGATTTACAACAACGAGTTCGAGGACAACAGCGCCTACTTCCTCGCCGGCGCGACCGACGAGGCCCAGTACGCCCTGGAGACCGGTGCCGTGAACAACTACGTGAACGGCGGCTGGAGTCCCGCCAACCCGTTCGACCGTACCTGGACGAAGTGCTATACGGCCATCGCCGACGTCAACATGTATCTGGAGAAGATCGAGCAGACGGACATTTCCGAGTGGCAGTACAATGCCAGCTACCCCAACTGGGTGCAGCAGATGGAACTGTTCCCGTACGAACTCCGTTTCCTCCGCGCTTACTTCTATTTCGAGCTGTTCCGCACCTACGGTGACGTTCCGCTCGTGACGACCACCCTTACCAACGAGCAGGCCAACACCATCACCCGCACGCCTGCGGACGAGATCGTGAAGTTCATCGTCGATGAACTCGATGCCGTCGCTCCTTACCTGCCGGTTTCCTATATCACGGAGGTGAACAGCGAGATCGGCCGTGCGACCCGTATCGCCGCGTTCGCCCTGAAGGCGCGCACGCTGCTCTATGCCGCGTCCCCGCTGTTCAATCCTTCGGGAGACAAGACCAAGTGGGAAAAGGCCGCCGAGGCCTGCAAGTACATCCTCGACAATGCGGAGGTCTGGGGCCTGAAGCTCAGTGCCTACGGTTCCCTCTGGGGCCATGACGCTTTCTTCAATCCGGAACTGATCTTCGGCCTGGGCCGCGGTGACAGCAACACCTTCGAAATGGCCAACTACCCGGTGGGCGTTGAAAACGGTGCTTCCGGCAACTGCCCTACCCAGAGTTTCGTGGACCAGTACGAATTCCAGGATACCGGCGAGACGTTCGGCCAGCGCTATCCCGGCAGCATCAATCTCCTCGATAACGATCCGTACGAGGGGCTTGACCCGCGCTTCGCGCTCACCGTCGTCCGGAACGGAGACCAGTGGCCCAGCAACGGTGCCCAGAAGAAGGCGATCGAAACCTTCACCGGTGGCTTCAACGCTTCTCCGAAGTATGGTGCCACACCTACCGGCTACTATCTGAAGAAGTATGTCGACGGTTCCTGCGTCACGACGGCCGACAACCAGACCACGCGCCGCCACACCTGGATCCTGTTCCGCCTGGGCGAGTTCTACCTGGACTATGCCGAGGCCGTGTTCTACGCCACGGGCAGCTCCGAGGACGCCACCTATGGCCTGACGGCGAACGAAGCGGTCAACAAGCTCCGCAGCCGTTCGGACATCCAGATGCCGAAGTTCACCGAGGACGGTGCCGCCTGGGTCGCGCGGTATGAGCGCGAGCGCATGGTGGAGCTTGCCTTCGAGAACCACCGTTTCTGGGATGTCCGCCGCTGGAAGAAAGGCTCGCAGTATTTCCGGACCATCCAGGTTGCGAACATCAGCAGCTCGCTGCAGCTGACCCGGTCCACCGTGACCCGCCAGTGGGACGACAAGTACTATTTCTATCCGATTCCGCAGTCGGAGTTGAAGAAGAACCCCAACCTCATGCAAAATGCAGGATGGTAGTATGGATCTAAAAGGAGTTCAATCATGAAGAAGATATTCACATATTTGGGCCTTTTCCTGTCAGTCGTCCTGATAGGGGCCCTGACGTCCTGCAACCCGCGCGAGATCGACCAGGCGACGGACCTCGGACTGGGCATCAAGGTGTTCTTCCCGACGAAGGTCGTGGCCGGACAGCCGATGACCATCAACGGTTCCGGTCTCTCGGAAGTCCGCGAGATCGTCTTCCCCGACGGCGTCTCCGTCACCAGCTTCGAGCATGTCGGCAACGACATGATCCGGGTCATCGCCCCGTCGGGCATCGCCGCATCGGGCGGTAAGCTCATCGTTGTCTCCGCTGACGACCAGGCTGAATCGAAACAGGACCTCACCCTCGGATCGACAGTCATTTCCGGCTTCTCGAAGCAGGATGGCGAAGAGATCAACGGCGCCGAGCAGCTGACCATCTTCGGCAAGGACCTTGAGTTCATCAGCCGCATCGAACTGCTTGACACCGATGGCAACCCCCTGATTCTTGAAGATGAGGATTTCTACCGCAAGGGTACGAGCACGGTCATCTTCACTGTTCCGAAGACCACGATCTTCGACGGCACTTTCGTGGGCAAGGTCTATACCTTCGACGGGAAAGTGTTCTCGCTGCCGGAACTGACGTACAAGCCGGTCGAGGAAGAGCAAGGTGGCCACTGGGAGACCGTGGAAACCATCATTTGGGAGAATCCTGGCGCCGGTGCAGTGAGCTGGAACGGCACTTACCGCTTCGCCCTGGAAGGCCATGACGGCAACAGCGAGTGCATCGCCGAGATCCCGCAGGACATCTGGGACAAGATGATGACCGAGACGTTCTACCTGACGGTGGAGGCGACGGATCCGCAGATCCGCGTGACCAACGGCTGGTGGGACAGCCAGTGGCAGGGCGACTTCCAGCCGGGCAACGAGCGTCTCACCGACAACGGAGACGGCACGTGGACCCTGGAGATCAACTTCGCCGATGCGGCCGACTATGTCGCCACGCTGGAGCAGAAGCACATCCTGTTCACGGGTGACCGCTATACGCCTGTCAAGATCTTCTTCGCCGAAGAGATCTGGGTGGACGGCGGCGGCCACTGGGAGACCGTCAAGACTTCCGTCTGGAAGAACGAAGGCGCCGGTGCAGTGAGCTGGAACGGCACTTACCGCTTCGCCCTGGAAGGCCATGACGGCAACAGCGAGTGCATCGCCGAGATTCCGCAGGACATCTGGGACAAGATGATGACCGAGACGTTCTACCTGGATGTGGAGGCGACGGATCCGCAGATCCGCGTGACCAACGGCTGGTGGGACAGCCAGTGGCTGGGTGATTTCCAGCCGGGCAACGAGCGTCTCACCGACAACGGAGACGGCACGTGGACTCTGGAACTCAACTTCGCCGATGCGGCCGACTATGTCGCCACGCTGGAGCAGAAGCACATCCTCTTCACCGGCGACCGCTACACGCCGATCGAGATCTACTTCGCCGAAGAGATTTGGGTGGACGGTGGCGGCGACGGTCCGAAGCAGGAAGTGTTCTGGGAGAATCCGGGTGCTGGCGGCGTGAGCTGGAACGGTACCTACCGCTTCGGCCTGGACGGCAACGACGGCAACAACGAGTGCATCGCCACGTTCCCCGAGGATATCTGGAACAAGATCAAGTCCGGTCCGTTCTATATCGAGCTGACCCCGAATGCCGATTGGTTCAACGTCCGTGTGACCAACGGCTGGTGGGATACCAGCTGGAACGTGGGTGATGTCGGCGCCAACAACGAGCGGATGGTCGACAATGGCGACGGAACATTCCACATCGAGATCAACATCTCCGACGATGCGGATTTCCTGGCCACGGTGGACCAGAAGCACATTCTCTTCACCGGAGAAGGCTACACGCCGAACAAGCTCTACTTCCAGTAGTAAAACCGAGCCTGTATGATGATGAAGGCCGGCCTGTCTGGCCGGCCTTCTTTTCAAAACCGACAACCATGAAAAGAAGGAAATTCCTGGAACTTGCCGCGCTGACGCCCCTTGCGGCCACCGTTCTTTCCCCTTTGTCCAAGGCCCAGATTCCGCCTACCCGACCATCCCGTGGCGGATTCCCGCCCCGAGGGCCGGTCACGTACGAGCCTACCGGACCGGGCATCCATGTCCGTTTCCTGGGCACCGGCGCCGCGGACTGGAACGGTCCGTCGGACCGCGGCGAACTTCGCCGGCACGCCAGCATCCTGGCCGACGGAAAGGTCATCTTCGATTTCACGCCGTCATCGGCCGACATGGTTCCCGAAGGGGTACATCCGGAGGTGGTTTTCTATACGCATTCGCACTCGGACCACTATCACCCGAAATCCGCCCTGGAGCTGGGCATCCGCCGCGTATATCTGGGCGAGACCTGGCTCGAACGGGGAACCCGCGACTTTCAGCGGGCGTCGGAAGAGACGGGGATACCCATGCCGCAGATCATCCCACTGAAGCTTGGTCAGCCTGTGGAGCAGGACGGCCTCACGGTGACGCCGCTTCCGGCCAACCACCAGTCCAACCATGTGACGGAAGAGACGCTTATCTTCCTGATCGAGAAAGACTCCACTCGCCTTCTCTACGCGACGGATACCGGCGGCTTGACGGCCCGGGCGACCGGCTATGCGGGCATCGGCCAGTTCTCCCGGGAAAGGAAGTTCCTGACGGGCATCATCATGGAAGCCACCATGGGCCTGGACTACGAGCCGGACCAGCGCCTGTTCTCCCATTCCAGCGTTTCCCTGGTGGCGGACACGGTGAAAGTACTGTCCGACAGCCGCAAGTATATCCCCGTGGAGGGCCAGAAAGTCTATCTGACGCACCTGTCCAGGATGGTGCAGCCCCCGCAGGAAGAACTGGACCGCACCCTTCCCGATCCGCTCCGTGCCGCTTACGACGGTTTGGAGGTCGTGTTCCGGTAAAGCTATTGTTTGATAGCAAGGAATTTACTAATTTTACACAATATGAGAATCTACCTGGCGAGCAGTTGGCGGAATCCTTGGCAACCGTCGGTCCTGAAGGCGCTTCGGGAGGCGGGGCACGAGGTGTATGATTTCCGCAACCCGCCGCACGGACAGGGTGGATTCAAATGGAAAAATGTCGATGAGCACTGGGAGGACTGGTCCAATGAGGAGTACATCGGCGCGCTGGGGCATCCCGTCGCGGAATTCGGTTTCCGGAACGACATGGATGCCATGGAGTGGGCCGACGTCTGCGTGCTCCTTCTCCCGTGCGGAAAATCCGCCCATTCCGAGGCGGGCTGGATGCAGGGGGCCGGGAAACCGACCTACGTACTGCTGACCGACCGGCAGGAACCCGAACTGATGTACAAGCTTTTCGCCGGGGTGTTCTGCCGGGTCGAAGATCTGCTGGAAAAACTACAAACATAAACCTTATATGCGCAAACTCTTGACAATCGGCGTGGCCGCGGCGGCGGCCCTCCTGCTGGCCGCAAAGCCGGCAGCCGCCCAGACCCTGACCATGAACGACCTCGGCTACTTCGAGGCGCGGGGGACGAACGTGCTGGTGTACAACAACCTGTACAACGGCGGCTTCTATGACGAAAAATTCGCGGGCCTGGAGATCATCCAGCGCGGCGAGCGGCTCGCCACCGGCGGCGGCATCCGCCTGATGAACACCCCGGAGCAGTGGGACATCTTCGGTACGGTGTCGGACCGGATCGTGGACCGCGACGGCAACTTTGTCCAGGTAACGCTCACCCACACGGACTATGACTTCGCGGCCAAGTTCCGGGTGACCCCCAAGGACGGCGGCTGCCTGGTGCAGGTGATCCTGGACAAGCCTGTGCCCGAGAAACTCGTGGGCAAGGCGGGCCTGAACCTGGAGTTCTTCCCGGCCTCTTACTTCGGCAAGAACTACCTGGTGGACGGTCTGGCACGCATCCTTCCCAAGTATCCGATGCATGACACGGAGGTCCATCCGGTTTCGGAGAAGATCACGCAGTACTTCGGCGAGAGCACCTTCGATGATCGCGGACGCGGCGATTTCCTCGTGGCGAAGCCCATGTCCACCGGTCACCGGATCGTACTGGCTCCCGAGGACGAAGCGCTCCGCGTGAGCGTGCAGTCGGAGACGGAGATCGGCATCTATGACGGCCGTCATCTCGCCCAGAACGGCATGTTCGTCCTGCGTTCGCTCCTGCCCGGCGGGAAGACCGGCACGGTCGTGGAGTGGTTCCTGGAGCCCAGCGTGTCCAAGGATTGGATCCGCCCGGCCAACATCGGTTTCTCGCAGGTGGGCTATTCGCCCGCGCAGAAGAAGGTTGCCGTGGCGGAACTGGACAAGAACGACGTGCCCGCCCCGGAAGCCCGCATCCTCCGGGTGAACCCGGACGGTACCAAGACCACGGCGAAAACGGTTCCCGTCCATGTCTGGGGCGTGTTCCACCACCGCTACAACTATGTCCAGATCGATTTCTCCGACGTCCGGGAGCCCGGCCTCTACTGCATTGACTACCAGGGTGTCGTGACGAACGCCTTCCCGATCGACAAGGACATCTACAGCGACAAGTGGCATCCGACCATGGACGTCTCCCTGGTCGTGAACATGGACCACATGGAGGTGAACGAGGCCTACCGGATCTGGCACGGCCGCGCCAATATGGACGCCGCCCTGCAGGCTCCCGCCAATGTCCGTCTGCATGACGGCTATTTCCAGGGTGACGAGACCAACGACAAGTACAAACCCCTCGAGCACATCCCCGGCCTCGCCGTGGGCGGCTGGTATGACGCCGGCGACTTCGACATCCAGGCCAATTCCGTGCTGAACACCACGCAGGACCTCGCCTATATCTGGCGGGAGTTCCAGCCCATGCGCGACCAGACCCTCATCGACCAGAAGACGCAGTATGCCGACATCCATGTTCCGGACGGCGTTCCGGACAATGTGGAACTGATCATGCACGGCACTTTGAACATCAACGCCCAGGTCGAGAACATCGGCTTCGTGGCCCAGGTCATCGGCCAGCCGGACATGCACCACTACCACCATCTCGGAGATGCCATGACGCTCACCGACGGGAAGGTCTATGACCCGTCACTTGCCCCGTACGAAGTGCGCGGCGACCGTTCCGGCACCCTGGACGACCGTTTCGTGTTCACGAGCCGTTTCAGCCCTGCGGGCGTGATGCAGGACATCGTCTCCCTGGCGGCGGCCTACCCGGCCCTCAAGGACTATTATCCCGAGGAGGCCGAACGCTCCCTGAAGAACGCGCTGATGCTGTGGGACAAGCACTTTGATGCGGCCGATCCGGCCAAGAACCCGGTCCAGGGCCGCTGGGGCGGCTTCGGCGGGGATCCGCGCCTGAACGCGGCCATCGAACTGTGGCTTGCCACCGGCGACAAGAAGTTCAAGGACTTCTTCCTCCCGATCGTCGAGAAGCAGCTGGATGCCAAACCCACCGGACCGCGCAACACCGGCAACGTGCAGAACGGCATGTTCTCCACCCAGTACACCGGCGGTCCGAACCTTACCGCGGCGCTCAAGATTTATCCTTACATGGACAAGAAGTTCCAGGCTAAGGTCAAGGCCCTCGTGCCCGCCTATGTGGAGGTGATTACCCGCGGCGGCCAGGACAACCCGTACGGGGTGTCCATCGGCGGTTCCGGCTGGGCCGGCAACGCTTCCATCATCAACAGCGCCTACAACTGCTACCGGGTTTGGAAGTACTTCCCGGATATGATCGACCCGGAGTATGTTCTCGCCGGACTCAACTTCATCTTCGGCTGCCACCCGTACAGCAACGTCTCCTTCGTGACCTCCGTGGGTGTCAATACGAAGAAAGTCGCCTACAGCAACAACCGCGCGGATTACACCGTCATCCCCGGCGGTATCGTCCCCGGCCTGCTGGTGAAGGAAGACTTCTTCGAGAACAAGGACGACTATCCTTTCCACTGGGGAGAGAACGAGTGCTGCATCAATACGGCCCCGCAGTACATCCTGCTGTGCCTGGCTGCTGACGAGGTTGTCAAGTATCTGAACAAGTGAGTTTTATGAAACATTCTTTTGTCTGTCTCCTCGCAGCCCTTCTGTTGGCGGGCTGCGCAGGAGACCGTAACCAGCCTGCTTCTCCTTCCCTGGACGAAGTCTTCGCATCCCGGCGGAGCATCCGGGCCTATGAGGCCGGAAAGACCATTTCCGAGGCCGAGGTGCGGGATCTGCTCACCGCTGCGCAGAACGCCCCGTCCTGGGCCAATCAGCAGCCCAGCAAGTACTATGTCGCCATCGGCGAGGAAAAGCGCGCGGCCGTGCTGGAACTCATCGGCGGTAACAAGGACCGCGTCATCAATGCACCGGTCTTCCTCGTCTCCACTTTCGAGACGGGCAAGTCGGGCTTTTTCCGCGGTACGCCCGTCGATGAGACCGGGGACCTGTGGGGCGCTTACGACAACGGCCTGAGCAATGCCTATTTGGTCCTGAAGGCACGCGCCATGGGCTTTGACACGCTCATCATGGGTATGCGCAATGCCGGAGAACTGCGTAAACTGTTCGACATTCCCGAGAACGAGACGGTCCTGGCCGTCATCGCCCTGGGCTATCGTGCCGAGAATCCCGCCACCCCGGTCCATCGTCCGTTGGACGAGGTCGTCAAGTTCTATTGAGCCGAGGCCCGATTTCTCAGAAGGGTACGATCATCTTGAAGGCGATATTCCGCCCCATGTTGCAGACGTCGATATATTTCAGGCGGCTCAGATGGGGGGCATAAGCCTTGTCCGTCAGGTTGGAGCCGATGATATACAGGGACAGGCGCGTTTTTCCCCGGATGACCACATCCGTTCCGGCCGACGCCCCCAGCAGCAGGTATGCCGGGGTGGCGGTTTCCGTTCCGCCGGCGGCATAGAAACGGTTCTGCGCGCTGTTCCAGTCCAGGTTCAGGGAAATGAACGCATTGTTCAGCCATTTCCCGTCATGGGTGATTTCCCACTTGACCTCTGAAAACAACCGGGGAGCCGGAATGAGCGGAAGGTCGTCACCGCCCTTTTCCCGGGCATAGACGCAGGAGAAGGCGCTGCTCAGGTGCAGTTGGTGGACCGGATGGAAATCGACGCCGATTTCGCCGCCGCCCAGACGGGCCAGACCGCTTCGGAAAGCATAGACCGGCAGGCCTTCGTCGGAGAAGTCTCCATTGCGGGCCGCAAAGATGTAATTGTCGATCCGGCTGATAAACAAGGCCGTCTGCACCGAGACATACTTGGAATTGAAATCCAGGCCCAGGTCGCCCTGCAGGCTGTATTCCGGCTTCAGGTCCTTGTTGCCCAGTTCAAACCGGAACGTTCCCTCATGCTCCCCGTTGGAGCCCAGTTCGGCCAGGTTGGGAGCACGGAATCCCCGGGCGACATTCGCCCGGAAGGTCAAGAACCGTCCCAGCGGGCGGACGGCGCCCAGGCTGGCGCTGATGCCGGGGAAGCGGCGGCTGAAGTCTTCAAACCGGTCGGGCAGCGCTTCACTGTGCAGCCAGCGGACATCGGCTCGCAGGCCGCCGGAAAGGGTCCACCACCCAAGCGACTTGGTCGCTGTGGCAAACAATCCGGCATCCAGGAGTCCGTAGGCCGGGATCAGGTATTCCTCGCCCAGATTCTCACTCTTCTGGGCCATGCCGGCCAGTCCGAAGGCCGTCTTCCATCCGTTGTCGGAAGCGCTCTGGTAACGGAGGTCGTAATGAACGGAATTGAGCCGGAAGTCCAGTCCGGGTTCGTCGGCGCTCTCTTCGAACTCCTGGCGGCGGTTCTGCTGCCAGCCCAGGATGAGTTTCAACTGGCCGTCGCCGACATGGAACGTATTGTCCGATACGGCCTTGTAATGCCGGACATGCTGGAAGGGGAGTTGGGGCCGATAACCGAAACGGTCTCCTTCTCCTTCAATCATCCCCGGGTTCAGATGGAAATAGCTGAAACGCAGCCGGGAATAACCCCAGGAGCCGTTCCGGCCCAGCATACCGGAGGCCGCCCTCTCCCGGTAGCCGGAATTCGCAACCGGTCCGTTCAGGGAATTCCTGTACGCATGGGCATACTTGTCGGAGAACCGGCCGCCCCAGAGCCAGCCGTTCACATTGCCGTCGGCCGCCAGCGAATAGCTCAGCAATCCGTTGTTGGTCTGGTACTCCGAAGAGAGGCTGCCGCCCGCTTCTCCAGGGCTGCGGACCGGTTCCGGATGGAAGATCAGGATACCCGCCAATGCGTCCGACCCATACATCAGCGAGGCCGGGCCCTTGAGGATTTCGACCGAGTGGACGCCGGCGCCATCGATTTCGATGCCATGCTCGTCGCCCCACTGCTGTCCTTCCTGCCGGATACCGTCATTCACGACGACGACGCGGTTGTAGCCCATGCCGCGGATGACCGGTTTGGAGATGCCGCCTCCGGTGGTGATCTCACTCAGACCCGGCTCTGCCGCAATGGCGTTTATGATGTTGCCGCCGGCCCGGCCGGCAAGGTCAGCCGGCCGGATCACCGAGACCGGCGCAGGCATTTCTTTCATTTTGCTGTCCCCGGCCAGGCCGGTGACGATGATTTCTTCGATCTGCAGATGCTTGTAGAATACATCCGTCGAATCAGGAATACTCTCCTGAGCAGTCGCTGCCATGCATACGGATAGCAGCGACAATATAAGGAATGCCTTTTTCATTCTGCTTCGTAAGGGTCGCAAAGATACTAAAATATCCTTACCCGGGAAATCCGTCAGTCGCCGTGTTTGGAATAGATTCTCGCGACGATGGCACCGCTGATGTTGTGCCAGACGCTGAAGAGGGCGCCTGGAATGGTCGCCAGGGGGTAGGCCGCGAAGTGC
>JAEEGK010031414.1_pt1 | contig 10469 bp, 9 predicted proteins | sample 8958771 | NCBI WGS metagenome assembly JAEEGK01 (sample SAMN16246547, study PRJNA631951) | gut metagenome | biome: gut microbiome; feature: rumen; material: SC-attached | host: Bos | place: Iran: Karaj | collected 2018-10 | reverse complement strand
CCTTGTTCTCCGGGCGTTTTGCCAGCTGGATCGCGGCCCAGACCGCCGCGCCGGAGGAGATCCCGACCAGCACGCCTTCCCTGCGGCCCACCAGTTTTCCTGCCGCAAAGGCGTCCTCGTTTTCCACGGCGATGACCTCGTCGTACACAGCCGTGTTCAGCACCTCCGGCACGAAGCCCGCGCCGATGCCCTGGATCTTGTGCGCGCCGGCCGTACCCTTCGAGAGAACCGGAGAGCCCGCGGGCTCCACTGCCACGACCTGCACGGCGGGATTCTGTTCCTTGAGATACTCGCCCACGCCGGTGATCGTGCCGCCGGTCCCGACGCCCGCGACAAAGATATCCACCTTGCCGTCGGTGTCCGCCCAGATCTCCGGCCCGGTGGTCGCCTTGTGGACGGCGGGGTTCGCGGGATTGACGAATTGGCCGGGGATGAAAGCGTTGGGGATTTCCTTTGAAAGCTCGTCGGCCTTGGCGATGGCGCCCTTCATGCCCTTGGAGCCCTCGGTGAGCACCAGCTCCGCGCCGTAGGCCTTCATCAGCTGTCGGCGTTCGACGCTCATGGTCTCGGGCATGACGATGATGATGCGGTAGCCGCGCGCCGCAGCGACCGAAGCCAGCCCGATGCCGGTGTTGCCGGAAGTGGGCTCGATGATTACAGAGCCCGGCTTCAGCAGACCCTTTGCTTCGGCGTCGTCGATCATTGACTTCGCAACGCGGTCCTTGACGGACCCGGCAGGGTTGAAATATTCCAGCTTCGCAAGGATCGTGGACTCCAGCCCTTCCTCTTTTTCAATATTCGTGAGCTCCAGAAGCGGGGTTTTCCCGATCAGCTGATCGGCGGAAGTGTAAATAGACATGGTCGTTTTTCCTTTCGTATTCAAATCAAAATTGTTTTTTTGTTATCGGATCGCGGCGAACCCTTTTTCAAGGTCGGCGATGATGTCGTCGATATGTTCGGTTCCGATCGATTGCCGGATGGTGTTCGGGCGGATCCCCTGATCGAGCAGTTCTTCTTCCGAGAGCTGCGAGTGGGTGGTCGACGCCGGATGGATCACGAGCGACTTGACGTCGGCGACGTTGGCGAGCAGCGAAAAGATCTCGAGCGCGTCGATGAACTTCCACGCTTCCTCTTTGCCGCCCTTCACGTCGAAGGTGAAGATCGAGGCGCCGCCGTTCGGGAAGTACTTTTCGTAGAGCGCGTGGTCGGGGTGATCCTTTAGCGACGGATGGTTGACGCGTTCGACCAGCGGATGCTTGGAAAGGTACTCGACCAGCTTTTTGGTGTTTTCTGCGTGGCGATCCAGCCGGAGCGAGAGGGTCTCGATCCCCTGCAGGAGCAGGAAGGCGTTGAAGGGCGAGATCGAAGCGCCGGTGTCGCGGAGCAGGATCGCGCGGACGAAGGTCACGAACGCGGCGGGTCCGACGGCGTCGTAGAAGGAAACGCCGTGGTAGCTGGGGTTCGGGGCGGCGATATTCGGGTACTTCCCGCTCGCCTTCCAGTCGAACTTGCCGCTCTCGACGATGATCCCGCCGAGCGTGGTGCCGTGTCCGCCGAGGAACTTGGTCGCCGAGTGAACGACGACGTCGGCTCCGTGCTCGATCGGACGGATCAGGTAGGGAGTGCCGAAGGTGTTGTCGACGACCAGCGGGATCCCGTGTTTGTGCGCGATCGCGGCGAGCGCGTCGATGTCGGGAATGTCGCTGTTCGGGTTGCCGAGCGTCTCGGCGTAGATCGCCCGGGTGTCGGGCGTGATCGCCCGCTCGACCTCGCCAAGGTTGTGAATGTCGACGAAGGTCGTTTTGATCCCGTACTGCGGGAGGGTGTGGCCCAGCAGGTTGTAACTCCCGCCGTAGATGGTCTTCTGCGCCACGATATGCCCGCCGTTCGCGGCAAGCGCCTCGATCGTGTAGGTGATCGCCGCCGCGCCGGACGCCAGAGCCAGCGCCGCGCTGCCGCCTTCGAGCGCCGCGACGCGCTTTTCGAGCACGTCCTGCGTCGAGTTGGTCAACCGTCCGTAGATGTTGCCCGCGTCGGCAAGACCGAAGCGGTCGGCGGCGTGTTGACTGTTGCGGAAGACGTAGGACGTCGTCTGATAGATCGGAACGGCGCGGGCGTCGGTCGCGGAATCGGGCGACTCCTGCCCGACGTGGAGCTGCAGGGTCTCGAATCTGTATTTGCTCATGGTTTTGTTCTCCTTACGTTTCTTGTTTTCGGTCCGCTTTCAAAAATCACCCGGGGCGTCTTCTGCTCCCGGGCAATCGACCGATCGGCTTACCGATCGTTTACGAGGCGCACACGCGGACCGTCGAACGCCCCGACCGTACAATCTGCCCGGGAGAGAAGCATTCGACAACACGTAAGATTCTGTTTTTTCGCTTTGGTCGCAAACATCGTCCTGCGCCCCTTTCGTTTTGGTTGTCACCATTATACACCGGGGGGCGCGGTTTGTAAATAACGGGGTTTTTATCGTCGGTGATAATCAAAGGTTATCACAGTTCGTCGCTGTCGATCTCCTTATATTTATTGAGTTCCTCGACGTACGCCTCGCCGTAGCGCGAGAGCGAACTGCCGCGCCGGACGATATAGCCGATGATCAGGGGATCTTCCTCTTTCAGTTTGATCGCGACCATCCCTTTTAAGATCGCGTCTTCGCCCGAGAGCATCCCCGATCCGATCGAGTAGCCGCCGAGTTCCGCGATCATCTCCATCGTGGTCGCGCGGTCGTCGCTCTTGATGGTTTTCTCGAAGGCGTAGTCCGCCATCGCCTCTTCGGTCAGGTAGAAGTTGCCGTCGCCCGCCTGGTCGAACGAAACGCAGGGATACCCCTTCATCTCCTCGATCGAGATCTCGCGTCTCCCGGCGAACGGGTGATTCTCCCAGACGTAGACGTAGGTTTCGCGCCGCATCAGGGGGGTGAACTCCAGACCGTTATCGCGGAAGAGTTTTTTGATGACCGCCTCGTTCGAGCCCGAGAAGGACACGATCCCGACCTCGCTTTTTAAGGTCGCGACGTCGTCGAGCACGTCTTTGGTCTTGGTCTCGTGGATCGAGAAAACGTACTTTTCGGGGTCGGTCCGCTTGATGACGTCCACGAACGCCCGCATCGCGAAATTGTAGTGCTGGGTCGAGACCGAGAAGCGTTCCTTCCCGCCGTCGCGGGAAAGATACCTATCCTCAAGGATCGCGTATTGCCCGACGGCTTTTTTCGCGTAGTCGATAAACTCCCTGCCCTCGTCGGTGAGACTCACGCCCTTGTTCGTGCGCTCAAAGATCAGGATGCCGAGTTCCTCCTCGAGTTCGCGGATACCTGCGGAGAGCGCAGGCTGCGAAACGTAGAGTTTGGTCGACGCCTCGCGCATCGAGGACGAGTTCGCGACCTCAAGCACGTATTTCAGTTGGTTGATATTCATCTCTTTCCACTCCAGAATGCCGCCGCGTTCGATCCCGATCCGGCGTTTTGTGATAACCTATCCTTATTATAAAACACCCCGTCGATTTTTGCAAGAGTTTGTTTGGAAAACCAAACGAAGCGGCGGGGACACGACCTGCCGCGACTTTTTTTAAACCTGCGGTTTACCCGCGGTGTCCGAACGATCCCTTTACATTCCCCGGTTTTCTGCTATACTGAAAGTGAAGCAGACGTCGGCTTACACTATTTCATTTCGGGAGGTAACGATATGGAGATCACGATCGGCGCGAATATCAAGCGCCTGCGCGTGACGAAGAACGTCACGCAGGAACAACTCGCGGAGGCGATGAACGTCACCCCCGCCGCGGTCAGCAAATGGGAGAGGGGCGAAACCTATCCCGACATCACGCTGCTCCAGCCGCTCGCCTACTATTTCGGCGTGACCCTCGACGATCTGATGGGCTACGACGAGAAAAAAGTCAACCAAAAGATCGAAGAATTGATCGCAGAGTTCTGGCGGGTTTATCGGCAGGACTGGCGCGCGGCGAAGAAGTTGATCGAGGACGCCTACCGCGTCTATCCGAACGACTATCGCGTCATGTTCCGGTATATGGGAACCCTCGGCATCGACGACGCCGAACCCGATCTTGAACTTGCGCTCGCCAAAAAGGACGAACTGACGAAAATCTGCGACAAGATCATCGGGGGCTGCACCGACGGCTATCTGCGGCTCGGCGCGTGGAAGATGAAAGCGGTCCTGCTCCACGCCGAGGGCAAAACCGAAGAGGCGCTGCAGATCCACCGGGAAAAGTGCGGCGACTGGTACAACACCTGCGGTCAGATGAACGAACAGATGTTCCAAAAGGACCGACCGGAGTTTCTCTACTGGGCAAAGCGCAATATGTACGAACTCGTCGATTTCGGCGCCGACAAACTCGTCAAGTCCTATTTCTTCGATCCCGCGGTCCCGTACGACGAACTGCTCGAAAAGACCGAGGGGACGGCGGACGAACTGTTCCGTCTCGGATGCGAACGCGGGGAGGCGTATCTCGTCATACAGGCGGAATCGATCTACGGACGGCTGCTGAACGATCTGAAGTACCGTCCCGCCCGCGGCGCAAAGAACACGGACATGATCCGTGTCCTCGACAAATCCCTTTCCGCCGCGAAAAAGATCGACGAACTCGCTCGGGGCGACAAGCCGCTCTTTGACGTTGCCCTCGGGGAACGCGACCGCGATAGCCTACTCGCCGCCCGGCTCGGTTGGGCGCGCTCCTCTGCGTGGGACCGCGACGTTGAACTGCGGAAAGATCCGGAATACGTGAAAGTCCTCGAAAAGTACGAGCGGCATTGACCTATGCAACCAAAAAGGGCGCTTGCCTCGGCAAGCGCCCCTGTTTTTTATACCGTAACCATGAAACGGAGCCCGCGCCATTCGAGGCGCGCCGTTTCAAGACCGGGATAGTTTTCGCGGATCGATTTCGCCAACTCGCCGCTCGGGTCGACCAGCGCGTGGATCGAGAGCGCGACGGGATAACGACGCGTCGGGATCCGCTCGACCGAGAACCCGAGGGCGGTTCTGCAAAGCGCGAGTCCCTCTTCATTCAGCATCGTGCAGCCGTTTAGCCCCTCTACGCCGCAACTCACGAAAACGGTGTTCTCGGGCAGCGTCAGTTCCTCGATCTCTCCCTCGAAAAACAATTCAGCCCGCATATTCTTCCACTGCGACGGTCACTTTGCTGCCGTTCTGTTCCACGTTGATCAACTCCCCGACCGCGCCCGCGAGGATCATCGGCAGGATCTGATCAACGTGTTCCGCCTCGTCGCCGAGCAACTGTTCGAGTTTGCCCGACTCGGCGGCGCGCTTGATCAGGGAGACGGGAAAGCGGACGTGCACCTTCGACTCCGCCCCCGCTTCGACCTTGATCGTCAGCGTCCTTCTGTCCACCTGTTCGGGTTCGGCGCTCTTGATCGTGGGGGCGGCGGGCGCGCCGTTCACCAGTTCGTCGAGCGTGCAGCCGAAGAGAGCCGCCAGCCGTTTCAGCGTTTCGACGTCGGGATAGGAGAGGTCGTTCTCCCATTTCGACACCGCCTGTCCCGAGACGTTCATCTTCTCGGCGAGTTCCTCCTGCGTCAATCCCAGTTTCTTTCTGTTTCGCGCGACGTTTTCGCCGATCGTGTTGCTTTCCATTTCGCAACTCCTTTCTGTCTGTTGTGCCGCCATTATAGCACGGATCGCCGGTGGAGTGAACAGACCGGCGGTTGGATTTCTCCGTTTTTCTCTACTTTTGGTTGGAAAACCGCCCTGCTATTCATAGTGTACCACAGAACCGCGTTTTTTGCAATCGAAGAAAAAAGAATCGGGCGCTTGCCTCGGCAAGCGCCCGCTCGTCTTACAGTTTCAGGACCGCGGGGATCTCGTCCCACCCTTTCGGCATTTCGGGAACTTCCTCAAAGCCGAACGAACGGTAGAGTTTCCGCGCGACCTCGTTTTCCGGCTCGTAGGAGAGCCAGCAGCATTTTGCCTCGCCGCAGGGCAGCGTGCGGATAAAGTCGAGCGCGAGCCCGAGCGCCGCTCTGCCGTAGCCCTTGCCCTGATACTCCCGATCGATCATAAAGCGCCAGACCAGATAACTGCGCGGAATAAAGTCCGGTATTTCGTCTTCCTCACCGAACGCGTATTTGGCGTACGCGAGATCCGGATAATATCCGATCATTAAAAACCCGATCGGTTTGTCTCCGAGGTAATGGCCGAACTGCAGCGCGTATCCTCCCGACGCGACGGCGGCGTACGCTTCCGCGAGACTGTACATATTGCTCGCCACGAAGTTCTTTTGCGATTCGTTCACTTTCAGGTCGATCAGCGCGTCGTAGTTGCCGTAATTCACCTTTTCCAGCCGGACGGCAGGGGTTGCGGTTTCTTTGGTTTTCATTTTTCGCCGTCTCCTTGACGTTTTTTTATTTGGGAAATCAGTTGTTTTTGTCGGAGTTGCTCTTGGGCGGGGTCTCTTTTTCTTTGCTCTCGTTGTAGACGCTGACCAGAATACTGGTGATCAGGGCGAACGCGACGATGCCGTAGATGCCGACCGCGACCGAAATCAGTCGCCCCGCCGGAGTGACCGCCGTCATATCGCCGAAGCCGATGGTCGTGACCAGCATAAAGGAGTACCAGAGCCCGTCGCCGAAGGTCTCGATCGCCGGCTCGAACAGCGGCAGGAGGATCGACGCCCCCACCACCGCGATCATAAGCCCCGCGAGGATCTCCGCCGCGTAGGTCTTGACGATGACGCGCCCGAACAGACTGCCGGGCATCACGTCTTTCAGGTTCGCGTAGATCCCGGCGACGCCCTGCACCAAAAACAGCAGCCCGTAGATCACGACCTGCGTTTCGACCGATCCGCCGATCTCGCTGACCAGTTTCGCGAGCAGGACCAGATTGATGACGATCATAAACACGCAGCCGACGATCGCACGCGGAACGCGGCGGTTTCTTACGATCGCGGCGATATATTCTCCGACCACCGCCGCGGTGCGGACCGCCATAAAGATCACCGCCAGATCCGACGACCGTTCGCGGAAAACGACGAACAGGACGCACAGGACGAAACTGATCGCCGCGTCGACAAGACACCCCGTCCGCCCCTTGCGTTTTTTGGTCTTCATCCCGCGATACAGCATCAGACAGGCGTGCAGAAGCATCAGCCCGAACAGATAGTACGGCAAAACCTCCGCGATCCGAGACGGGATCGCGACGAAGAGAATGCCGGAAACGACCAACATCAGCGAATAGATGCGGGTCGTCCGCGCGGTCGGATTCACGGGTTTTGCGTTTTTCTTCTTTCTCGGCATGGTTCGTTCCCTTTTCAAATCGCATTCCGGGGTCGGATCCTTACTTCTCTTCCCCGTCGGCGAAATTGTTGCACAGACTGATGATCAGGACGTCTTCGGTCGCCGGGCACTTCACGAAATAGTTGCTGGTCTCCACCTTGCGGTAGACGCCGTCGTCTCCGAGCTGCCGTGTGATCATATGGAGTTCCTGCACGCCCTCCCGGTGCAGCTTGAGCTGGTTTTCCCTGCAAAACATGGCGTTCCAGCGCTCCCTGTCCTCCGGGTGCATCGAAAGCGTGCCGTGCTCGATCAAATCGTCCACCGTGCCCGTGGAGGGGCAGCCCTTTGCCGTGAAGTTTTCGTAGGTCATCATGTAAAAACTGTTCTTCGTCAGGTTGCCGTAGATGATCAGCGGGTATCTCTTATAGACCGCCTGCAGCAGGATCTGTACGGCTCCCGTCTCGGTCTGGATCTTGAGGATGTCCTCCTCGTCCACCGGCGCGTGCCGATCGAGAAGATACTTTACGAAATCGTCCTCGGGCATGGGGTGGGCGAAATAGAATCCCTGGACCAGATCGCAGTTGCAGGTACGGAGAAAGCCGAATTGCTCCTTGGTTTCGACCCCCTCCGCGACCGTCCGGATGTTCAGCCGGTTGGCGAAGAGGAAAATGCTCTCGAGGATGACGCGCTCCCGCTCGTTCTCGCAGTTCCGCTTCAGGAGGGTACGGTCGATCTTGATCTCGTCCGGGGAGGTGTCTGCGACCAAACTCAAAGAGGAAAGCCCGCTGCCGAAATCGTCGATCGAGAACTCGAAGCCGTTTTCGCGCAGACCCGTGACGGTTTTGCGCATCAGTTCCTCTTCCTGGGCGATGGCGGATTCGGTGATCTCCACCACGATCAGACGGTGATCGATACGGTGGGAATCCACGATCTCGGCAAGGTGGCTCGGCATTCCCTCTTCGTGGAGATGCCAGCGGGAGAAGTTGACCGAGATCGGCATCGGTTCGATATTCAACTCTTTAAGCCGTTCAAAAAACCTGCACACCATCTCGACCACGTACCAATCCAGCATGGCGACGGCGCCGGTTTGCTCCATCGCGGGCAAAAACTGCTTCGGCAGGATCACGTCGCCGTCTTCCCTCACCCAACGGATCAGGGCTTCGGCGGACTTCACTCTGCCGGTCGTGGCGTCGATCTTAGGTTGATAATATACTTTCAGTTCCTGCCTGCGCATCGCCTGCATAGCGCTCAGGACGTCGCTGATGATATAATCGTTCATTTCTTTTTGTCTGTTCCTCCGGCTGCGTTTTTCGATTGCGCTCAAACCGTCGAGCGCGGTTTTTTGTTTGCGGCGATCCGGCGTTCTTTCCCCGCCTGTACGCGAAAAGTATACTTTGAATGACATTATACCATTTTTCTTGCGACTTTTCAATTCTTTTTTGGCGTTTTGGGAAGACTTTTATCGTCTTTTCAGCCGCGCGGCCCTATTCGCCGTGCGCGATCGCCTCGGATATATCTTCGGCTTTGCGATAGATCTCCCTGCAGATATCGGTGCGCCAAAATGCAAACGCCAGCAAATCTTCTTTGTTTTCCGTCTTTGTGATCAGATACTCTTTATATCCGTAACTGCTCTGCGCCAGCTGAAACAGATAAATATACGGCATAGCTTTCAGATCTCTCTCGGTAAGCGGAGCGTATTTCATGTACTCTTTGACGTATAGAGAAAAATCCGCAATATCAAATTCGGATCCGCTTCGGCTTATTCCGCCCGATTGTACGTAGGATCTCATGATCTCCCAGACGGCGGGAAGACGTTTTGCCGAAGAGAAGTCGACCACCGCCTTGATCCCCTTTTCATCACGGATCAACTGACAAGAGCTGTAATCTCCGTGCGTCGCGGTAAAGGTCACGTCTTTGAAATACTCTTTCCAATCGTTGATAGACGCCGTCAATTCTTTTTTGAAAAGGACGTCTTCTCGGATTTTGCGGTAGTGAGGACCCGACTTGTCCTTGTCCAATGCGGTCAACAACGCGTTGAACTTGCGCGCGATTGCGTCTTTTGACGATTCCGAAGCCCAATCGTAATCCATGTCCGCCACCAAAGGATAGTCCTTCAGGATCGCGTGCATTTTCCCCAGATACTTCGCACTTTCAAGCAACAGCGGACGCGGGAGATCGTTCTGATGCGTTTGCCCCTCCACGAAATCCTGAACGCCGATTACGCGGTCTTCATACAAGGTGCAACTGTTCCCGTTGACCGTTCTGACAAAACCGGCGACCGGGAAATCCCTCGCACCCAGATACTCCACGATCCCGGCTTCCGTTTCTACCGTTTCCGGCGTAAAACCGCTTTGATACTCTTTGAAAAAGAAATTTCCCTCTTTACACGTGACCTTGAAGCAGTTAGCGGACCCCGCCGCCAGTCTTTCACAGCAGACGAGGTGCAATCCGTATTCGTTTTCCAGAATCGCGCTTATTTTCTCAACGTCCAAAACGCTTTTTTCCAGCGGCATCCGCTCACCCCCCGGTCAACTTTTCCGACGATCCCGATTTGTCGGTCTCTTTTCCCATTATAACCGAAAAGCGTGCATTTTGCAATCCACTAACAAGAAACCTCCTTTGCCCGAATGACAAAAGAGGTTTTTGAGGCAGAAGAACGACGTCAAGGAAAGTAACCCAGGGACGACATCTATGATTTGCGCAGGGCGCCCGGGCGAAAACGAAAAGCGGAACGGAGCGCCGGGCGTCCTTATGGCGCTTGGAAAACGCTTTTTCTTGATTAGCAAGGACAACGAACGTTTCGTTTTCGAATCGTGTTGTCGTTTGGTTGAGCCCGACGGAGGAGAGAAAACAAACAAAGAGCCCCGCCGAAGCGAGGCTCTTTGTTTGGCTCCCCCTGTTGGGCTCGAACCAACGACATCATGATTAACAGTCATGCGCTCTACCGACTGAGCTAAGGAGGAATATGGAGTTTTTCGGATTGCTCATTGAAAAACCGAATAAAGGAAAGAGTTGAAACTCGTAGTGTTTGCGAACTTGAACTTTGAAGCGTTGCCCGCGTCGGAATCGACGCGGGCAACGCTTCACATCGTTTTTCGCCGAGAGGAAATCACTGAATCCGGCAGTTCCTTATCGCATACTCCAAAAGCAGGTTGATCAACTCGTTTCGGGATCGGTTGGTCTGTTCCGCGATCGCGTCAAGCTTCGCAACAATCTCTTCGGTCAGCCG
>JAEEGK010031412.1_pt1 | contig 10469 bp, 5 predicted proteins | sample 8958771 | NCBI WGS metagenome assembly JAEEGK01 (sample SAMN16246547, study PRJNA631951) | gut metagenome | biome: gut microbiome; feature: rumen; material: SC-attached | host: Bos | place: Iran: Karaj | collected 2018-10 | reverse complement strand
AAAAATTTAATATAAATTCGAAATCGATTGGGAAAATTTTTCCATTTTTTAATTTAAGATTATCTAAATTTAATTCTCCTTTTTTAAACATTTCATTAAATTCATCTTTATTTATTTCAGGCTCAATATATTCAATTAAATATTTTGAAATTAGACCATAAATCATATTTCCATATACCCTTAAATTTATATTTGACATTTTATTTTTTTTTAATTAAAAAAGTACAAATATTAATTTATTTAAAAGATAATAGGAAAGAAATTTTAAATTGAAATAAATAGTCATTTGAATATAAAAAAATCAGAAAATCAATATTTTTAAACTTTTTTTTACTTAAAATAAATATATAATATTTAAAATATTAAAGAATAATTTAATATTTTTTAATTATATTTTAATCTTTAGATTATTGATTATTATTATTTAAATAATTGTCTTTACTTTCAAAAGGAATTATAGATAATATTATTTGTTCTTTTTCACATAAGTTACAATATACTTTTTTATCAATTTGATATTTTTGAATACATTCATGACAACAAATATGTATTATTTTATTTACTTTTAATTTATTACAAATATTTTCATCTTTAATGAAAACACAAAAAGAATTTATTTTAGTAAATAATCTTTTTAAACATAAATAACAATATTTCAAACAATTATTATTAATAACTTCAATAATTGCATTAATATAATTCTGAACATTATATCTTTGAAATTCTTCTAATAATAATAAATAATCTTTAATTTTATATTTAGAACCACAATAACAAGCAGAAAAAATTGGAAGATCTAATTGAGGATTTTTTTTAATAATATTTACTTCATTAACCAATAAATTATTAAAATAAGTATAATAACAATCATGAGAACATAAACAACATCCACATGGAAGTTTAAAAATTCCTTTTTTATCTTTCATTTCATTTTGACATTGAACACAAATTTTAACTTTAATTTCTTGAAGTAAATTATAAAAAGTTTTATTAATTAATGTTAATAATTCTTTTCCATTATATTCTATATTTTTAATTTTACACACCTGTGAAGAAAATATTTGTTCAAATGTTTTATTTAAACTTTGATGAATTTTATTAAAAGGAACTGTATAAATATTTAAAAATTGAATATAACCAATTAAAAGATTATTTTTTACTTCTGTTATAAAACATTTTTCACATAAATCAACTCTTTTATCAATTCCTTTTGATATTTTATGACAATTTGGACAAGGAAATGATTTATTTTCAACTTTATTTTCATTATTATTAATTAAATCACTTTGTTTTTTTACTTGTTCTAAAAATTGAGTATCAATAACTTTTAATTTTTGATTTAAAAATTCATATAATTTAAAATAATTTTCATAAATGGAATAATATTTATAATGATATGTTATATCATAATGTTTTTCTCTATAAAATAATTCAATTGTAAATCTTCCATTTATTGGACAATTAAAAGATTTTAAAATAACTTTATCATTTTTATCAAAATTATAAAGATAAATATTTAAATTACATTTTAAAACATATGGAATTATATAAACTACAATTTTTTCAGCATAAATTCCCATTTTCATAATTTGTTCTTGGAAAAATTGTTTAAATTTAAAATCATTATCTGAAATATATTGATCAGGAAGAAGATTTCCTAATTTAATTTGAAAATTTTTTGAATAAACTTTATTTTGATTAATTAAAATATATTCAAATATTAAATATCTTAAAAAAAATATCATTCCATAATCAAATTCACTACAATAAAGAAAAGTTTTAATAAAAATTAAATATGCATCTTTAATATTATCTTTATCTAAATAATAAAATATAGTATATAATATTTGTTTAACTAAAGATATATTTAAATTCATCAAATAATTATCAATATTATAACTTTTAAAAATAGGATTATTAATAGTAATTTTTTCATCAAAAAGAATAAAAATTTCTTTAAGTAATAAAATATTATTATTTAAAATAGTATTTTCAAGAAAAGAAAAAATAACTCCTCTATAAAAACAATTTCCATCTGCATCAATACTTCTCCATTTATAAATATATTTTTCTAATTCAATTAAATGATATACCATATCTTCTTTAAATGATGAATCAAATGCAAAAGTTGATTCAACTAAATTTCCTACTCCTGAAATTGGACTAATTGTTTGTACATTATCTGGATATTGAAAAACATAATTAAAATTTGCTTCTGATATACTTTTTTGTAAATTTTTTAATTCTATTTGATTTATATTTTGTATTATTTTTTCTATTTTATTTTCAAATAAAAATATATTATTATCATTAAAATAGTCCCAATCTTTAAATTTTAAAAAATCATTTTCATCATATTTATTATTATTTATATCTGAATTTTTATTATTTAGTTGATTTAAATTAAAATTATTATTATTATTATTAATATCTGAATTTTGTTTATTATTTTGATATTCATAATTATTTTGACTATTTATATCAAATACATCATTAGAAACTGGAACTGGTGCATTAATATCATAAAAATTATTGTTGTCCATTAAATCTAATATATAATTAAAATTTAGTTTTAATAAATAATTAAAATTATTTTTTTTAAAAATATATTTAAATGTCAAATTTTGATAATGATGATGATAATAATATCACAAATGAAGATACAAAAAATAATGAAACTGAATTATCACAATTAAAAGAAGAAACAAAAAGAGTAAATAAAAAAAAAAATAAAGAAAAAGAAAAAAATGAGGAAATAAGTGAAGAAGAAATGAAAAGTATAATATCAAATTATGATCCTCCTGCAATATTAGATTGGCCAAAAATCCCATATAAAACAATAGCAATAATTTTTCTTCTTTTATTTAGTAGTATTTTATTTCTTTATACAGGAATAACAAAATATAAAGCAAATGAAAAATGGACAGTATGGTTTTCATATACTTTATTAGGTTCTTTATTAATTATTCCAGGTGGATTTTATACATTTTATTTAATAAATATACTTTTACATAGAGAAGGATGGAATTATGAAGATCTTCCAGATTTAAGTGAACAATAAAAATTTATATATTCAATATTTTTAATTTAATAAATATATTATGTGATATTATATTAAATTTATAATTATTTAAGGAAAGTATTTTTGAATTTTAACTAAAATCTTTTTTGTAGCATCTTTCTTAGCTTCTTCAACACAAGGAGCAAGTGAACTATTATTTTTAATAGCATTTAAAATTTTAATAATTTTCTCATTAATTTCATTATTAGAATATCTAGTATCAATAATCTTACATAAAACTCTAATAATTTTAGGAACATTCTTATTATTATCACCAAAAATCATATCAGATTTTTCTAATATAATATCACATAATAAATTATGCATTCCTGCACTTTCATTAATATCATAAATAATAGGAAGATGTTCTAACCATTTATCAATAATTTCTGTTAAATTTGAATAATGATTCCCTTGAAATTTAATAAGTTTCCCAATAGCAGTTACAATATTATCTTGTGCTTGACCATATTCATCAGTAGTTTGACCATCTGAACTTACTAAAAGCCCTTTTCCTAAAATTGTTAAAATATCATTTGCATATTGTTCATAATTTACTTTTGTATGTTTTATAAATTCTCCTAAACCATAACTTGCTGCTTGTCTCAATTCACAATTTGTAACATCTATAAAAGTAACTAATATTTTTGCTATATTTGGCCATATTTCATTTAATAATTCTTGTCCTAAAAATTCTACCATATCATCCATTATAAATAAACCCATTTTTTTTTCAAATGCTGATGCTTTTTCTAAAAAATATTTTGGTAAAACATCACTTATCATTTTTTTTGCTATTTCTAATGAAAGTTCTTTATGTGATTTAAATATTGAACCAATACAATCTGAATATGATGTTATTACATTTTCAACTTCATCAATTTCATCTTTTATATTATTAAGTTGTGTTGCTTTATCATCATCACTTTCATCTTCGTCTTTAGGAACTTTTGAACTTTCTTGTAATTCTTTTTCTGCCATATCTTCTTCTTTTAATAAAGCAAGTCTATTAGTTTCAACTTGATCAAAAAGTGAAAATAATTTTTCAAATAAAGTATGAATTTCTTGTACATTTAATAATTTATCATGATCTTTAAAAATATCACTCATTGCATCTAATAATGATGAAACTACTGAATTTTCTTTTTCTGTTTCTGAAGCTTTTTGTAATATTGATATATAATTTTTCATATATAAAGTTAATTTTTCTTTATCTCCAGTTGATTCAATTACATTTATTAAATTTGGAAAAACTGAAGCTGCATTTTTTCTTATATCTGCATTTGGATAAGTTAAAACTCTTGATATTTCTTTTTCAGCAGTATCTACAAATGGTAAAACATATTCTTTTAATTCTGTTAATACTACATTAAGTAATTCTAAGAAAATTGAATATTCTTCTGTTTCTGATGTTATAAGTGATATTTTATTTTTTTCTAAAACTACTTTTTCTTCTGTATTATTTACTTCACTTAAAAATTTTCCAACATCAATTTTTTGTTCTGGATTAGATGAAATTGACATTTCTGGTGGATTAGTTATTACTTTAATTATACTTTGAATTATATCTGGAATAATTTCTTTATGATCTGTTTTAATATATGGTAAAATTCTCTTCCATGATGTTTCAAATAAATCACCAAATTCCCCTTTAAAATTAGATATATTATTTTGAAAATGAATAAGTGTTTGTGCAATATCTTTTGAATTTTTTTTTAGAAGATCAGGACAATTTTCACCAACTTGAGTTAAGATATCAATAAGTAAACCAAATAATGATACATTACTACTATTAGTTTTAATAGCTTGACTTAAATATATTATTAACATATTGAAACATTTTTCAGAAAAAGGTTTAAATGAATCTTTAGAAGATGAAATTAAACCACCTAAAGTATCAAGAATAGTTTCTCTAAGTGAATGAGGACATCCATTATCATCTTTATTAAAATCAGTAAATAAAACTTCTAATATACTTTGAATATATTGAGATATAATTGATTCAGAACAATATTCAATAAAACTTTGTAATGAATCATAACCTTGTAATTTAACTCTAAGAACAGAATCTTTCATTTCTAAATTAACAATACTAGGAATAATTTGAGAATGATAAAGTTCAATAAAATCTTCTTTGAATGAATCAGTGAATTGTGAAATACAAAATAAACAAGAATATCTAATTTTTGGATTATTATTAATAATATCAGGTAAAATAGAATTAATCATAGTTTCAATTGTTTTTAAATCATCAACATAATTTGAGACTTTACCAACTGAAGTATAAGCAATATATTTATATTTCCAATTTTCATTTTGATGATTTAATAATTCCATAATAATATTTGATACAATTGGTAAAGCTACTTTTTCCTTTACTGAAATAATTAATCTATCAATTAAAGAAAGTGCTTCATCTAATTTTGCTTCTGGAATAAAATCTTCATCTGATAAACTTAATGATTTTGGTGTTAACCAATCATCATCTATTTCTTCATCAAATTCCATTCCATATTTAAATATAGAATTAATAAGTAATTTTAATCTTTCTTCATCCTCTGAAATAACTTTTGGATATTTTTCTATTATACTTAATAATACTTCATATGATACACTTCTAAGTGAATCTTCATCTAAATCTTTTCTTTCTATTATTTTTCCCATTAAAATGTAAAGATCAGAAAAACTCTTTTTTAACATAATTGGTTGTGTTTGAGCAAGATCAGATAAAGCAAATAATGATCTTTTTAAATTATTATCATCATTATTATTTAAACAATTTAAAATTGTTTGTAATATATAAAAAGTAAATTCTCTAAATCTTTTTGATATTTTTTTATCAATATAACCGGATAAAATTTCACAAATAGCTTCAACTGAATTTGTTTGAATTTCTAAATTTCCTTCTTTGAAAAATTTATTAAATCCAATAATTAATTGATCAATTCCAGTTAATAATTCATCTTGTGCATAATTAAAAATTTTAGAAAAAAGAAAAAGAGAACCTTCAATATTTAAAAAATTCTCTGGTTTTAATTCAATAATAAAACCATTAGCAACATATTTTAAAGCATCATCCCATTTTTCTTTATTATTAAAAACACTTTCACATATATTACTAACAATATCACAATATTTTTTTTTAAGAGATTTTTCATTACAATTAACTAAAGCAGTAAGTACGTTTTTTTTTATTTCTTCTTTCATTTCATTTGATGCATTTTTCCAATGAGGATTAACACTTTCATTTTCTTTTGTTTGAAGTAATTTTCTCATTACAACTGATGCATATGTTAATAATGACAATTCTTGTGATTGATTTAATATTTGTGATAAACATAAAACTAATCCAATTGTATTTTTTTGCATTAATTCTCCTAATTGCATTTCATAATTTTTACGCTCTTCATTATTTGGGGTGTTTAATCCTTTTAAGATTGATTCTACTAATTGAAGTTCACTACTCATTGCTTTTAGATACTTAAGATAAAAATTAATTCAGTTAAATACTTATTTTTTTGGGGATTATTTTTTTTTAATTATTTATCTTATTTTTTACATTTTTTTATTTAAATAATTTGAGCTTTTTTTATTTTTATTTATTACTCTTTTTCATTTTTTTATTTGAATTTTGATTATAATGTTTTTATTTGAATGATTTTTCATATAAAAAAAAAGAAATATAATTATTTCATCTATTAAATCAGATAAAAAAATTTTAATATCTAAATTCCAAAAATAAAAAAAAATTAAAAAAAAATTTAAATAAAAAAACAATAAAATAAAACAAAAAAAAAAATAAAAATTAAAAAAAAAAACTCATTTAAAACCATTTAAAAAAAACAAAAAAAAATTTAAAAAAAAAAAAAAAATTTTAATAAAACCTTCATAAAAAAAAAATTTGTAAAAACTTATTTCTCAGGTAATCCAAAAGACGAAACTTTACAATCTTCAAAGAATTTTCCTTGAAATTCTTTATTAATTCCATCAGGTAACTCAATTAAATAAATAACAGAATTAGCTCCATCTTTAACATCAACAAGAGCATGTTCTCCTCCCATTTCAGTTTTTAACCATCCAGGATGACAAGAATAAACACTAATAGCTTCTCTACTAATTTCTCTTTTTTTAGTAAGAATTCTAGCATAAGTATTAACAATCATTTTAGAAACACCATAAGTATTTTTATACCAACCTTCATCATCACAAGTACCATCAATTATACTTTCTTTAAATTTTTCTCCAATTTTAAATAAGTCATCTGCATTTTTTGCAGTTTTAAATTGATTAACTAAAGTATCATTTTTTAATTTAGAAACATTTCCACTTTTACCTCCAATAAAAATTATTTTTCCTTGTTTATTTATAATTCCAGCTGTTAATATTTTTTCTGTAAAATTTAATGTTCCATATACATTTACTGAAAATGTAAAGTCAAATACTTCTGGAGTAAATTCTGTTCCTTTTGATGAAACTCCTGCATTGTTTACTATATAATCTATTTTTTTAAATGTTTTTTTTATAAATTCTATTATTTCGTTTATTGAATCTTCGTTTGTTATGTCTAATTGATGATAATATAATTGCTCTTTTTCTTTTTCTTCTGGATATTTTTCACATAAGGAATTAAATACTGATTGTCCTAATTCATCATTTCTTGCTGTTAATATTATTCGGAGTTTTGTCTTTTTTTCTAATAATCCTTCTACTATTGATAAACCGAGACCACGATTTGCTCCTGTTATTAAAAGTATTTTTCGAGAGTCTACTGGTTTTTTTTCCTCTTTTTCTTTTTTACTTTTCTTCTTTTCGGTTTTGTTTTCCATTTTTTTTGGTTTATATTTTTTTTTTTATTTTTTTTTATTTTTTTTGATTTTTATTTTTTTTTTTTGAGCTTTTTTTATTTTTTTTGGTTTTATATATGTTTTTTTTTATTGGAATATATAAATAATAATGGAGCTTAATTTTGTGAATAAAGATGAAAAAAGAGATTTTATATATAAAGAAGCTGATTTTATTATGGAAAATGAAAATTTATTTAAAAATGGAACATTTAAACTTATACATAAAGATAAAGCATTAAATTTTAATAAAATGCATTTAAAAGATTATTATTATTCAATAATAAAAAAGGAAAAAAGAAAAAATATTGAAAAATTAAAAAAAAATTTATCAAAACAACCATTAAAATTTAATTCTTTAATGACATTCCATTTAAAAAATATGAAATTTAATCCAAAAATAAACACAGATTATCTAAAACAAGAAGAAATAGAAAATATAAATTTTTCAAATTTTCAAACAACAAAAACATCATTTGAAAATTATCGAACTCATAATAATTCTAAAAAACATATTTCAGAAGATATATCCTCTATAAAATTTTCAAAAAATTTATCAGAAACAACTTTATTGGATAGTAAAATTAATTATTTAAAAAATAATAAAAATAATAAAAAACAATTAATTAGTTTATCTAGTCCTAAAAATAATAAAAAATTATTTTCAAATTCTTCAATGAGAGTTGCTGAAAAAATAAAAAAATTAAAAATTATTATTCCATCTGAATTAAATATATGTTTAAGGAAAAAACCAATTTATAATAGTTATAGAGATGAAAATCAAAAATATACCACTCAAAATTTAATAAATAATTTAAAAAGAACTCAATTAAATTCAATAATTAAATATAGAAATAAATTAATAAAGGATAAAAAATCTTTTTCTTATAATTTTAAAAATACTGTTACAAATTATTTTAAAAGTCATCAACATAAAAATTATTTTAGTTTATCTCCTGAAGTTAATGATAATAGATTAGTAAAAACTTTAAATAAATATCAAAAGTCTATAAAATCTTTTCCAAAATTTAAAAATGTTATTCATGAAATTCAACAAATTGAAGAAGAAAATGAAAAAAGAAAAATTTTGATTTCAGAACATTTATATTCTATAAGTGAAAATTTAGAAAAAATGAACAAATCATTTACACAAGTTGAAAATAATACTATTTCAAATTCTTTTGATTTTAAAAAAAAAAATGAACATAAAAATAGAATTAAATATTTAAGAACAAAATATAAAAATTATATAAAGAAAAAAAAAGAAAAAGAAAAAAAGAGTGATTTAGAGATAGTTCTTACTGATATTGAAAAAAAAAATAAATATCTAAATTATGAATTAAAAATATGGAAAAAAGTTTGATTTTGTATTTGATAAAATAATATACTATAAATAATATTAAATATTTTTTTATAAATATAAAACTTGGTAATTAATTTAAGGTATTATAATAATCCTTCAATAAATAAAAATAAAAAACAAATAAATAATTTTATTTTTTTTTTGTTTTATCAGGAGTAATAGATTTCATACAATTAAATTTATTTTTTAACCAATTTGTTTTATTATTAATATTTTTATTTTTATTATTGTTCAAATTTTTATCATTACTTTCTTTTATTTTAGAAATTTTTATACCTTGTTGTTTTTCTAATTTTTCTTCAACTTTTTTAATTTTCTTTTCATAATCTTTATCATTAATATCTTTTCTAATAGAAAATTTAGCTTGTCCTCTTTCTTTTCCATTAAAAAATTCACAATTAATTTTATCACCATAAATATGAAAACCATTATTTCTAAATTCTTTTTTAATATCATTCATATTAAATCCAGAATTAAAATTAATATTATTTATTTCAAAATTATCACTTTCTCTTTGATTTTCAGTAATACCAATATATTTTTCATGTCTTTTTACCATTAAATTATCCATTGATTTATTTAAATCATCATCTTTTTTATCATGTTTATAATCACTAAATTTAGAAGGAAATGAGCCTTTATTAAAATATAAATTTCTTTCTTTTGCATTTAAATTATTCATTTTATTATTTGTTTTAATAAAATCTACTTTATCAGTCCAATCTAATTTTTTTGGAATTAATGGATCTTGATTTTTTATTTTTTCTTTTTTAATTGGAATTTTAATATTATTTTTTTTTTCTTTTTCATTATTTAATTTTGGTTGAAATGTTTTATTAAAAATATCTTTTTTTGGGTCATGAAAAATATTTGATTTAAAATATTGAAAATTTGTTTTTTTTGATGAATTTATATCAAATTTTGTTCCAGCTGTATTTTTTTGTGTTAATGGTGCTGGTTTTATTTTTCTATATGTTAAATTTTTATTGTCTATTTCTTCTTTTGGTTTTAATTTTTGTTCTTTTTTCATTTTTTGATATCTTTTTTGTATAAGTTCTTGATTTATATTATTTGTTGTTTTAAAATATGATTTATCATCTCCTAATTTAAAATTATTTCTTGCATTTTTTTCTTTTATTTTTAAATAATCTTCTTTTCTATCTTCATCTTTATCATCAATTATATTATTTTTTCTTTTATTAAT
>JAEEGK010031407.1_pt1 | contig 10470 bp, 10 predicted proteins | sample 8958771 | NCBI WGS metagenome assembly JAEEGK01 (sample SAMN16246547, study PRJNA631951) | gut metagenome | biome: gut microbiome; feature: rumen; material: SC-attached | host: Bos | place: Iran: Karaj | collected 2018-10 | reverse complement strand
ATTGTTTTAAAAGACAATTTCATAAGTCTAATGTACTATTTCGGAATGGTAACAATTGGCGGTTTTTCAAGAGAAGAAGTTATTTTCAAGATTCCTAATGTTGTTGTAAAAGAGCAACTTATCAATTATCTTATGGATAATTACAACGACAACGACTTGGTGTACGACTCTTGGAATGGCGACAGATTACTCTCTGATATGGCGTTTGCCGGCAAATGGAAGGAGTTTTTCGAGTACGTGTCGCAGACCATCAAGACCTTTGCCACCACACGCGACAAGGCAAAAGGCGAAAAGTTCCTGCACGGTTTTACATTGGCTACAACTTGTCAAAGTAAAGCCTATTTTCCACATTCAGAGGCTGATACGTCGGCAGGATTTCCCGACCTTTACCTTGAACCTCGAACCGACCAATATCCGGATTTAACTCATAGTTATCTCATTGAGTTCAAGTACGTTAAAGAAGACGCAACCGCCACCGAAATCCAAAATAAGGAAGACGAGGCTATCTTGCAGTTGCAAAAATATTCAAAATACGGTTTGGTTGTTGAAAAATCCAAAAAAACTACTCTCCACTGTCTTTTGGTAATGTACAAGGGCTTCGATTTAGAGAAATGCGAGGAAGTGCTGACTGTGGAAGGATAGTGCGCAAAAAAACATTCGCCGAAGATTTTTCGGTGAATAATTGCATATTCGCCGAAAAAATCCGCAGCACCACTGCGGATTTTCATTTATAATTGCATAATTTTTGCACAATTATCAAACAAAAAACAATTATGCTATGAAAAAAATCTTTCTTTGCCTTATGGCTGCAATGTTGGTCGGCATTATCAATGTGTCGGCGCAGAATCCTTACCCCGAGGAGAACGACCCCGATGCGTGGACTTACCCAGTTAAATATGCGGGCGAGCGTCCTGCGCTCAAAGATTTCGTAGATGCGTCTTTTGAAGTCGGTTTAGAGTATGGTATGGGCGAAGTGTGGGGCGCGGTGTACGACGCTTGGTGCAAGTACAAGAAAAATCAAAAGCAAGAAGCGAACGTCAAGTTGACCGTAGATGGCAAAAACGGTTTTTTGAAGTATGAGCGCGAATACATTGAAGAGGACAACACCAAATCCTTGGTGGTCGTCGAAATATGCTATTGGAATTGTTCTGACGGCAAACACAAGATCTATTGTGAGAACGCCTATTGCATTTACGACGGCAAGGCTATTGAAACTGAGAATACAGGAATCTCATTTTACGCATACAACAATTCTACCCGCAAGATGACGCACGTAGGCAACGATGCAATGGGCGTTGTGGTAAAAACTGGTATGGAAGATGTTGACCAAAGTCAGTCAGAATATCCTGTCGTAACTTATTCGCTTCCGCAGGTCGGCAAGGACATCGTTGCAACTATCCACAACAAGCCTACGGGCAAAGAGCAGGTAATCCTCAAATGGAACGGCCTGCGATTTGAATAAATATTTGTCTTATATGGACGCGAAGAATTTTCTCATTTTTCCCCCACGTATATCGCCGCGATGCCCATACTGAGCCATTTGAGCGAGGTGTTCACGTAGCCGCAGGATTTCATTATATCGATGAAACGCTCGCCGTATGGAAACTGTTCCACGCTGTTGGGCAGGTAGGTGTATGCGCTCTTGTCTTTGGAGACAATGCGGCCGAAGAAGGGCAGCACTTTGTGAAAATACAGGTCGTAACCAGCCTTGACTACGGGGTTGTAGGGTTCGCTCAGTTCGAGGACTACAAGACGACCGCTGGGCTTCAACACGCGGCGGATTTCTGTCAAACCTTTGGGAATATCCACAAAATTCCTCACTCCAAAACCAACCGTGGCAGCGTCAAAAGTATCGTCGTCAAAAGGCATCTCCAACGAATCCGCCTTTTGGAACGTGATGCGCGAGGAGAGTTTTTTCTTTTCGGCTTTTTGGACGGCGATGTCGAGCATACCTTGCGAAATGTCGATGGCCGTGATCTGCGCCTTGGTGCGTTGCGCCTCCAATATCGAAAAATCGCCCGTTCCTGCGGCGATGTCGAGGATGGTGGACGGATGGTGCGCGTTGGCAAGGCGGATGGCTTTGCGACGCCATATACGGTCGATGCCAACGGTGAGCGAATGGTTGAGCAGGTCGTATTTGGGCGCGATGTTGTCAAACATATCCTCCACCTGTTCGCGCTTGGTCTTGGTGCTGTCAGAATAAGGGGTTATTTCCATTAATTGATTTGTTGATTTGTTGATTTTCGATTTGTTGATTTTCAACTTTCAATTTTCAATTTTCTCTCCACTAATTATTTTATGTGCAATATCTTCGTAGATGTTTTTGTCGTAGATGAGTTTGCGGACGTCGATTTGGCGGAATGGTATTTCGTCCATATTGAGGCTTGTGCTTACGCCTTCGCCTTCGCGGAATAGCATCAGGGGCGTTTTGAGCGGCTTGCCGTTTGCCTCGAATAATATGCGCTTTTGCTCCACGAACATACTCGACCCAATGTCTTCCATCTCTTCGCCGTGCCTTATGAAATTGTAGTCGGTCATCACGAGCCGCTTGTCGTCGAAGTAATAGTTGATTTTTTCAGCCTCAAAGAGAGAGGAGTTTTTGCCGACGAAGTATTCCGCCACGGTGTAGCGTCCGTCGGTGCGTGTGCGGTAAAAATTGAAGTCCTCAAAATTTGCCACCCATATCGAGTCGCCGGTAAGGTCGTTAAGTTCGTCCATATAATAGTTGGTAGGCTCCTTGATGAGTTCGGTGCGGGTGTACGGCTTGCCCTCCACGGCGTTGCCAAAGTTGGTGATTACCGAATCGGTGACGCGGCGCACGTTGTTGACTGCCTGCGGGTGCGCTGAGGCGGCGGTCAGGAGGAGTATTATTATGATTGCAATTCGTTTCATATCTCAATAAATGTTTGTCATATTGTTGATGATTGATGCGCGTTTTGAATTACGTATGTTGCGTTGTCGGCGATTCGGGCGCAGGCGCATTGTCGTTGCTGTCGTCGCCGTCGTCTTCAAAACTCGAAAACGGTGCGCCGCCAAACTGCGATTCCTGCTGGTTGTGCTCGACGTCGCGCTTGTTGAGAAGGTATTCGATGGAATTGATGTTTTCCATGTTTTCCTGACGGTTTGCATCGTCGTCGGGTGTGCCGTTGATTGCTTGTTGCTCCTGCGTGGACATTTCCTCGTGCGTGATTCCAAAACGGCGGTTGCGTATTACCATCCTCAAAAGCGACACTATGTATTCGAGGTCTACTGCCAATGCCTTCGTGGTCTTCAATGATGGTATGTCGTTGACTACGGTGAGGTATTCGCCCGAAAAATTGGTGACGCAGAATACCTTGCCACCGCCGATGGGTTGCTCGGGATTGTCAAAAAACTTAAACTCTATCTCCCTCATGTCGTTGCGTATCGAGGTGATGTCCTGGAAGTAAAATTCGTTGGTGGAGATGCTCGTAATGCCGTTGTTGAGCCAGTTGTAGTTGCACTTGAAAAGACTGATGTAATGTTTGGTGAGCACCAATATCTGCACACGCCATACCGAGTAGTTGTAAGTGCCGTCGGGGAGCGGGCTTCGCTTTATCTGCGTGCCGTCTACGCCCGGCGCGTCCCAGAATATCGGAATCGGGATTATGATGAAATTTTCGGGGCGTATGTCGCTCATGTTGAGGCTCAGGGTTTTGATTGCTTGGGGTTTTACGGTTTCCTTGAGGTCTTTGATTAGCCACGCCGTCATCACATCCTCGGGGCGGCGGGAGTTGAAGATGCGTTTTTTCCTGAGGTAAGGGGCAATGTACAGCCACAGCTGCCACGTGCCTATCGCAAAGCAAGTGGTGCAAAATACTATTGTGGGGCCAGCGTTTTTGAGGTATGCCATCAGTATAAGGCCCACAGCCCATCCGATAATGGCTGTGTACGCATGCTTATTGAGCGGTGGCCATTCAAGTTTGGTTACCTTGAAGTAGTTCTGTATATACATACGGCGTTCTTCCTCGGTGTATTCGGTAGCCTGTTGTGTGTTTGTATTGTCCATTTTTCATTAATTTGTATTGCCTGAGCTGGAAGCGTGTATTATGCTTTCTATCAGGGTGTATCCGTTGATGCGGCTGCCGTCGGGGGCGATTAATGTGAGGTCGCTCGCTTTGCAGCCGATGTATAGGTCTTTGTGGGAGCCTTGCAGCGTGTAGCCTTGTTGCCCGGTGCGCGTGATTGCCGGCAGTGACGACAGGTCGCCGATGTTCATGACGCGTAGGTCGTGCGAATCGTCGATGAAATCCTCCGGGTTGCATGATGTCTTGACGCGGCGGATGCCGAGGTCTGCCTTGTAATCGCCGAGCGGGTCGTGGATGGCAACGCCTTCGATGACGATTTCCGCGCCGTCGTAGTCCTTGTTGAGCGGAAGGCTGTCGTATTCTTGGATGGTGCTGCTGCTCAGCTCGTTTTTCGCAATTGCCGACCATCCTTCTACGATTGCCGTCGCCATTGCCTGTCGTGCGTGTACGCGCTGTGGGTCGCCCGGCATGGAGCCGGCTTCTATGAGTATCGACGATGTGCCGAGCCGCATGAACGTGTCGCCGAATGCCGTGGGCGTATATACGTCGTCGTACCTTGCTATGCGTCCGATGGTATCGCCGCAGTGTTTGTAGAGATAATTAGCGGTATGTGCAATCAATCGCATGGCATTTTCACGTGCGGGAGTGACGGCGTGGTCGGGGCTGCACTCCGGCGCGAGCATCGCAATCAGTGTGGGCGTCGGCGGCGTCAATGTAGTGTAGCGTGTCTCTTGGTCGTGGAGGTTGTAGGCGAATTGTGGGCGCAGGCGTTCCCATGCCGACATCAAAATCTTGGCTTCGGGCGAGATGAGGCTCTGCGCGTCGCGGTTGATGTCGATGCCTTGGGCGTTGCGGCGGTCGTGGAGGATGCAGCCGTCGGGGTTGAGGAGAGGGATGGCTGTGATGGTAATCTTGTGGCGCAACAATTCAGCCCGCTCGTCGTCATTCTCGATGCTGCTCATGGCGTCGAGGAGGGCGAGCGTGGACGTCGGCTCGTTGCCGTGCATCTGCGACCATGCAAGTATCCTCGTCTGTCCGTCGCCAAAGGTGAAGGCGCGAATCTCACGTCCCTCGTAGGAGTGTCCTATGCACTCCTCGCGGAACTTCTTGCCGCTCCATTGCCTTACTATGTCAAGAACGCTTTTGTCCATTGTTGCCTTAATTCGTTACAAGTTACAAAAATAGATATTATTTTGGTAATCCAAAACGAAAAATGCAAAATAATTTTATGTTCAAAGAATATGCCAACAATTTTCAAAAAAAATTAATAAAATATTTGTTAGTATGATAATTAAGACTATATTTGCAACTGAAAAGACAAGCAAAGCATTTAGGGTAGAAAAATGGAAAATGAAAATAACAACAGTTGAAATATGAAAAACGGATTATACACCAAGGAACAGGTTGTAGAGTTCATCAAGCAAGGGCGTATTATGCACCTTTGTGGCAACGAGGAGACTCTCAAAGAACTTCCCAAAGGCAATTGGATTGCCGGCATGACGCCGTATGTGATGGACAACGTGGGCAAAATCAACGAAAGCAAAATTTATGTCGATGACTTTTCGTTTATTGCCGAGGAGTGCGAACTCGCCACTTTCGACGCTTCCAACATCACAGAGATTGCCAAGCGCAACAAATATTCCAACGGATTCATATTCGTGATTTTGCCGATTGACTCGGAGGTATATTATACCTTTGCCAACCATTCGCTCGAATACGAAAATATCTACGACAATCCCGTCGTGGGCTACATTTCGAGTGTGTTGCTCAAAAATTACGGCAAGATACAGCCCAAGGTTGCTGTCGGCAGCGAGGGCGTACTGCACGATGACAGGGCTGCCGTGATGTACGTCAAGGTGAGCGACCGTCTGAGGGTGCGCGCCGAGATTATGAATATGGACAGCATCGACGATACCACGCCCGCGCTCAAATTCCCAAAGACCGGCTTCAAGCAGAGCGACTGCCTTATCGACGGCAAGCCGGGCAACATAGCAAGCTACTTGGAGGCTGTCAAGGGCAGGATTGGACATTATCCGCAGCTCATCACCTCGCAGAATGGCGCACTCGTCAACCGCGACATCAAGAGCGTCAACGTGGAGACTGGCGAGGCGGTGTTCTTCTCGCCTGCATACGAGAGCGACACGTATTACATTGTCAAGCAAAACAACGACTATCTCGCCACATTCAACCGTCGCCTCGGCCGCAAGACCGATGTGATTGCCTGTGTATCGTGTACGTCGTATTTCTGGCTCGGCGACTTCGAATACCGCCACATCGACTTCAATGGCGTTTACACCTTTGGTGAGATTGCTTACCAGCTTCTCAACAAGACTATTGTAACCCTTGAAGTGGATTTGGCGTAGTTTGGAGTGCGGGCGTCTCGCCCGCGTAATTAACAAAGTATTTCTCTTTATTTCATATCCCTCTTTTTGGCTAAGGGCTTCTGGCAACGGAGGCTCTTAGTTTTTTTATGTGGGGTGGGGGGATTTTGCAGTATTTTTATTCCACGGCGATATTTGTATTCTAAATTTCGGCGAAGATAAAAGTTATATTTTGCCGGAAGTGCCTTTTTTTACTATTTCCGGCAAAATATAAATCTAATTTTGGGTGTAAATGATTGACATTATATTTATTACCTAAAATTGCGGGGGTTCACACGCCCCGCCTTTTATATGGCGTCCTTTCAGGACTTAGTTTCCGAAGAATGGTGCTATTAACCCATTGCAAACCAAGCCCCGATGGGGTAAAATAAAAAAGGCGGGTGGTGTAAACCCCCGACAAAATAATAATCATCATCATACAAAAAACAATTATCGCCGTGCAATGAATCTCATTCCACGGCGATAATCTTTCAACTTTAATCTTTCAACTTTACTCTTCAATCTCTAAATCTTTCCTCTCTAAATCGTTCCTGCCTTTACGCCCTGTCGATTTCGAGAGTTACGATGGTCTTGTTGAGCAGCTGGTATGCAATCTCACCGAATGCGTAGCAGCCGTTTTTGATGATGCTCTTGCCCTCGAATGAGCCGCCGAAGAAGTAGGAGATGCAGGAGAAGCAAGCAACAATCTCGGATTTTTTGGCTTTGAGTGCGTCGTTGAACATTGCGAGGTAGTCGTTTCCGGGTTTAACGAGGTAGTACTCGTCGCCCGCGTATGCCGGCGAGAAGAACGACGTGGTGCCTTTGGCGAGGTCCACTACCTTGGGGTCGCGGTTGATGAGTGCGCCGTTTTGCGAGGTAATCATCTGGGTGTAACCCTTGCCGCCCATACGTGGCTTCACGTATTTCTCCATATATTCGGCGATGTTGCCGGGCTTGCCGTCGATGGTGCAGTCGCTCTGGAAGAACGAAGTCTTGGGGAACACTACCTTGGGTGTGCTGTAATCGATGGTGTCGAGGTTGATAATTTCGGCACGTGCGGTGATGTTTTCGGGGAGTTCCACGTAGAGGGCAACTGCCTTGTTGTGGAAGAGCTGACCGTAATTGCCCGCGCCTACAAAGGTCTTGAGCTGACCGAAGTTGCCGTAGTCGTTGAAGTTGCAGCAAGCCACAAAACCTACCAAGGGGTTGTTGTAGATGCCCTCGTATTCGAGCGACTTGTTGGAAAACTCGAAATAGATTTCTGTATCGATTGGCAGCGACATAACGATGAATCCGTTGTCGTAGCCGTGTTTTGCGATTTCGTGAACGTTGGTGGTGTCGAATACTTCTACCTTGGCATTCTTGGCAATATCAGTGAAGTCATCAACGAAGATGTTTTCTTCATCCACCTTGCCGGTACCATCCATGAAATACGGCGTTGTGCCTGCGACCCATTTGCCCTTGGGAAGGTTCGAGAGAGCCTTATCACTGCCCGAGAGGAGCATAACGTGTCCGGCGTTGATGAGGTTGATTACCTCTTGTTTGGTGAATATCTTGTTTGTCATAATATGTCGGTGTTAAGTTGACAACTTACCATGTCTTGAAAATGTCTTTGCAGTCCGCTTGTACAGCAAGTGAATACTTGCAGCACAATTCGTACAGCTGTGTCGTAGCTGCGTCGAGCGTGAGGCGACCCATCGAGATGTCCTTGCGCATTTGGTAGATGCGGATTTGGAGGACGTAATTCTTGAATTTGTGGTCGATCTCTCCGCTAATGAGCTTACTCCATTCTGCCCTTGATTTCGGCGGTATGGTTACATTTGCCATATTCGTGAGTTTTATATTAATATTTGTTATCTGTCTTTTGCAATTTTGACAGGAAGCCGCGCCGGATGACGGAAAAATGAAAATGGTTACAAAGCAAATAGGGGAGGTATCCGTTTTGTCTTCGTTGTCGTATTGCGGCGGCAATTTATGTATAATTATTATAACAACCAAATTTTTTTTGCTTTTTTTTATTAATTTTTTTTTTGTAAATTTCGCACGTCAAACTATTAACTACGAAAAACACGAAAAACACGGAACAGAAATTAATTATAATTATGCTAAATATTGCAATATCAGATACTTGCGCCAAATTGGCGGAGAAGTTTGAGGGCAGCCGCGTGGTCGATTTCAGGTCGGGCGAGGCTATCGCGGATTTTTTTGAGGGTGCAGACAAGCCCTGTTCGTTGCTGATTATGGGCGACGTATCGCCGCATGATCCTCTGTCAACGCTCGTCAACAAGGATACCGCTTTGATGTATTATTCGGGCGAAGAGTTTATGCTCGGCTCGGTGAGGGACAGTTTTGATTTTGGGCTGTGTGTCTTGGTCAACAATGCCATCGCCAAGGAGGCTGTCAAGCGCATCGACCGTACCGCAACGCTTGCCGGTTTCTATGATTTTAGGTTGCAACTATCCCGTTTTGGCAATGTGGAACGTCTTGCAGAGCCGTTTTACGATGTCAACGTCCACGAAGGCGACGACCTCGATGCGGCGCATTTCGCATATTGCGACCCTAAAAACCGCGATTATCAGATAGAGGCGGAGAAGGTTTTCACCAAATTTCTCAAAGACATCGATTGCATCATCAAGCCTGTAAATGAGCCTGTGGCAGGGTTCGACGAAATTAAGCGGCGTTATCCGGCTACGGCTTCCGTCATCATCCCTGTAAAAGACCGTGACGAGGTGATATGCGACGCCATACAGTCGGCACTTGGACAGAGAACCAATTTTCTCTTTAATGTAATCGTGGTGGACAATCATTCGCGGATGCCTGTAAGACGTATTACAAAGTTTCGTGGAATCATCGACCCGCGCCTTATTATTATAGAGCCGGAGGAGGACGACCTTAATATTGGCGGCTGTTGGAACAAGGCCATCAACGACCCACGCTGCGGCGCAATAGCCGTACAACTCGACAGCGACGATGTTTATTCGTCTGAAAATACGTTGCAGACCATTGTGGATAAATTTATGGCGGAAAAATGCGGCGTATTGGTTGGAAGTTACCGCCTGACGGACATTGACCTCCGCCCGCTCAATGACCTCATCATCGACCACCGCGAATACACGCCCGAAAATGGCGTCAACAATGCGTTGAGGGTCAATGGTTTTGGTGCGCCGAGGTGCTATCTGACGGAGTTGGTGCGCAAGCATCAGTTCAAGAATGTAAGTTACGGCGAGGATTACGACCTGTGTCTGAGGTTGAGCCGGCGTTATAAATTGTCGAGGATATTCGACGTGCTGTATCTCTGCCGTCGTTGGGGCAAAAATTCCGACGCCAACCTCACGCCCGAAAAACTCGCCAAATTTAATCGTATCAAAGACCAATTCAGGACTGACGAGATGATTCAGCGGATGAGATAATTATAATTGATAATTCTTACTTTAACATTCTTCATAATCAAGTATCTGTTTTGTCTTGATTTTGGAGCGGCGGGATTATGCTCTGACTTTACGCTTGATTCGGGAATTGTATGTGCGCATTGTGGATTCAGATACGGCGAGCAGTTCGGCGATTTGACTGTCGCTTTTGTTTCGGCTTTGCTGAATGATAATAAATTTTTGTTGACCCGAAGTGTTTTCATAATTGTCGAGTACGCCGCTGTCTATCAACATATAATAATAGTAGTAGGCGTTATAATCGTCCTCTGACCATAACGCCGTGTTGCCTCCCGATTCTATCGCTTCATATAGTTTCTTGCCGCGTTGGTGTGCCGACATAAATTTGTCTATGTTGATTTGTAATTCCTCAATTTTGTCTTTTTGAACGTCAATTTTGCTTTGCAACAAATTCTGATTGTTTGATGTTTCCATTTTTTGTCTGTTCAATACTTCGATATTGGTCTGCGCGTCTGCAATTTGCTTTTGCAAATCCTTGATTCTAAGGCTCAATTTGGTCGCCTCGGACTCTTCTTTGGCTTTTTTCAATTTGATGTATATCATAATTATCGCGTACACCAAGACAGCCACCACCAACAAACTCAATACAATATAAATGTTTCGCCTAAATTTCATAGC
>JAEEGK010031406.1_pt1 | contig 10470 bp, 6 predicted proteins | sample 8958771 | NCBI WGS metagenome assembly JAEEGK01 (sample SAMN16246547, study PRJNA631951) | gut metagenome | biome: gut microbiome; feature: rumen; material: SC-attached | host: Bos | place: Iran: Karaj | collected 2018-10 | reverse complement strand
AGTACTTTCGAAACTACCGGTTGGGGCGACCAGGCTCTGTTCGTTGATTGCGGTCACAATCTCGTCGGGAGCGACACCATACATGCCCCTCCCGCCGGGCTTCAGCCAGCTACGCACACCGTATTTGTCACCGAGCAGCTGGGTGCGACCTACGCCCGTGACACGGCTAATGGCAGGTATCACATTGATGTCCAGATAGTTCGTGATGAACTTTTGATCGAATTTGTCATCGGAGCTCTCCAAACAGAGAATTTGCAGAATGGCGTTCACACTCTTGGTCACGGTGACACCTTGGGTGGTAACCTCTGAGGGCAAAAGTCCCAAAGCGCGGTTCACGCGGTTCTGCACGTTCGTGGTGGCCTGGTCGGCATCGGTGCCCTGTTTGAAATAGACGTAAATTTCCGCGCTGCCGTTGGAACGGGCGGTGGAAGTCATATACAACATGTCTTCCACACCGTTCACCTGCTCTTCAATGGGCATGACGACCGCCTTCTGCACCGCATTGGCGTCTGCACCGCTGTAGTTGGCCGTGATAATCACCATAGGCGGAGCAATGTTTGGGTATTGCTCGATTGGTAGCGAAAAGATACTCAACAGACCAACCAAAAGGAGTATCACACCGATGGCGAACGCCGCCACCCAGTGCTTTACAAAAAACTTGGTTTTTTTGACTTTTTCTTCCATGGCTATCTGATTTTCATGCCGTTAGAAAGTTTGCGCGCACCATTAGTAATCACTTCATCGCCGGGTTGCAAACCACCATCCGTGATATAATATTCCGTACCATCGTTTGAAGGGAAAGTATTGCAGATGACACTTTCCACCGTGCCATCTTTTTTCACACGATAGAACATCATTTGGTCTTGCAAGCGCACAGCGGCGGTTTGGGGAACGCAGATCACACTGTCCGACGAGATGGGAATCACCACGGAAGCAGACAGACCGGAACGGAGCACACCGTCGGGGTTGGGGAAAGAGCCAGTGCAGGTCACCGTACCGGTACTCTGTTGCACGATAGCGTCCATCTTTGTTATTTTTCCATCATGCTCGTAAGTGGAACCGTCTTTGATTTTCAGCTTCAATGCGGGCATGGCATCGCCGATGAGCTGCCCTTTAGGTCCTTCCAAACCTCTGCCCGTTACTCGCAGGTTAAACTGCTTGATGAGTTGCAGCAGCTGGGTTTCGTTGAAAGAAAACTTGGCATCGACATTGCTGTTGTCGCTGACCTGACAGAGGTAGTTGCCAGGGCTGGCCAAGTCGCCGACATCAAAGCCGTTGCTTGCAATGACACCGTTGAGAGGCGAGGTCACGGTGCAGTAGCCGAGGTTGGTGCGGGCGATGTTGAGCTGCGCTTCGGCTTGCAGCACAGAGGCTTTGGCTACGTTATAGTCGTTGAGACTGGTCTTGAGCACATAGTCGCTGATAACCTTCTTGGCATACAGTTCCTGATTGGATTCATACTGCAACTTCGTGGTCTCCATCTTTGCCTTTGCCGCGCTCAGGTTAGCCTCCGCCGACTGCACGTTCAGGCGGTACTCCGTCGGGTCAATGATGAAGAGAGTCTGCCCTTTATGCACACGGGCGCCATTAGTGTAGTTCTTGGTCTTGATGATGCCTTCCACCTGCGGATAGACCTTCACCTCACTGGTACCCTCCAATGTGGCCGGAAACGTGATACTATACGTGCGCGTCTCGGGTTTCAGCACCTTTGTCTCGTACTTGACTTGGGGCATCGCGGCATTCTTGTTTTTCTTGCCGCAGGAAATAAGCAGACACCCAACAAACACTGTTGCCAAAAGACATTGTAAAATGATAAAACTGTTTCTTTTCATAATTATTTTGACTTTTTACTCTTTCTTTTTTGACTTGACTCCTTGACCCTTGACTCTCAACCCTCAATAAATAAACGGAAACACCCTCTTCAAATGTTTACGCTCCATGATTTCGCCGAACTCTTCTTTGTAGTGCTGGTAGATGGCGTTGGCGCGCGGCACGAGGTTGGCGAAGGTCCAGATGAAGAACACCAGACCGGAAATGGACCATGTGAGGATAGCAAACCCGAGCCACTCCATCAGTTCGCCGAAATAGTTGGCACTGGTAACATACTCAAACATAAAGCCTTCCGGAAGATAGTGTTTCGTGTCCTCATCGCTTTTGCGGAGATGGCGGATGATGTAGTCCGAACGCAAGTTGACGTAGAATCCGAAGAAGAAGATGATGACACCGATGATGAACTGCGGCGACCAAAGCCACGCGACATCCGTATAGGAAAGTCCCAGCACGTGATAATTCTGCTTGTAAGACTCGAAGAAAATCCAGTAGCCTTGCATCATGGCGTTCAGAATGTTGAAGGCGATACCCATAAACATGACCGCAAGGGGCATTTGGCTCTTCTTTCCTTTCATCAACCATGGGAAAATGAGTGAACGTTGAAAGTAGTGGATTTCAAAGATCAGCAGGAAGATCATGGGCACAAGGTCGAATCGGTGCGGAGATGCGAGCCAGATGACAATCATGGCCAAGAAAATGGGAAATTCCATCAAGAACCATGCTAACTTGTTGTTGATACTTTTACCCCATTTGCTGGTGGTGAACATGCCGTAACCGGCCTTCACAAAATAAAGGGAGATGAAAACCACCACGGCGATGCCAATCATCACCCAAAGGTATATGTTAAAGGCTGTGGTATAAAATTCAGGACTCATAATTTGCTGTTTTTTTAAGTTACTCGATTGTAATAATCATAGGCATGCGAGCTTGCACACCACTGTTGCCCAACACCTGTTGCACTCCGTCAAACAAATAGTAGAACTGTCCCATTTTTTGACGCAAAGCGGCATCCACTTCCTCGTCTTTCATGTTGAAAATCAAAGAGAACCAATCCTTTTGTGCTGGATAATAGGTGATGTCGTATTTGTCAAGAGAGGCTAACTCTGCGGCTTTGGCAATGGCATCGTTGATGTTGCCCATCGCATCCACCAGACCGAGGCCTAACGCATCGCTGCCGGCCCATACACGTCCTTGTCCAATGCTGTCCACATAGGCGACATCCAAATGACGGCCATCTGCCACACGTTTCGTAAACGTAGCGTAAATGTCTTCGATGGAGGCTTGCAGCTTCTGGCTTTCCAGTTCGTCCATCGGACGGTACAGACCGCCGGGGACGGAATGTTTGTTGGAACCCACTTCATCGATGGTGACACCGAGTTTGTTCTTCATAAAGTTCTGCAAAGAGGGGACCATACCGAAAACACCGATGGAACCGGTGATGGTGTTGGGCTCCGCGAAAATGTAGTCGGCGTTGCAGGAGATGTAATAGCCGCCAGAGGCCGCGTAATCGCCCATGGAGACCACCACCTTCTTGCCGGCTTTCTTGGCGAGTTCAATCTCGCGCCAGATATTTTCAGAAGCTAATGCGCTGCCGCCAGGGGAGTTGACGCGCAACACAATGGCCTTCACGTTGTCGTTCTTATACACTTTGCGGAATTCCTTGACGAACGTTTCGGAATAGATGCCGCGCTCGCTATCGCCTTTACCGTCGGAAATATTGCCGTAGGCATACATCACTGCAACTTTGTCGGTGTTGATTTCTTTATTGGAAATAGTCTTTGCGTATTGGTTGACAGACACGTAGTTAACCTTGTCTTTCTCACCCAAATTCAGCTTTGTCTTGATCATTTTCTCCGCTTCATCGGGATAAGCTAACTTATCGACCAATTTCAAGCTCAAAGCTTCTTGCGGGGAAGAGCAAAGTAAGTTATCGGCAATATTATTCAGCTGATCCACAGAAAGTTTACGTGATTTGGCGACATCTTGCACCAAAACTGTCCACAAGGAGTTTGCTAATGTGGACAGCTGTTCGCGGTTCGCCTCACTCATCTTATCCAAGAAGTAAGGCTCCACCGCGCTCTTGAACTGTCCGTGGCGGAAAATCTGCACGTCAATATCCATTTTGTCAATGAGATTCTTATAGAACAGGAGCTGGAACGCGTAGCCTCTGAAGCTCAAATCGCCGGAAGGGTTGAGCAAAATCTTGTCGGCGGCGGTGGCCATGTAGTAGGCGTTTTGCGTATATAAATCGCTATAAGAGTAGATAAACTTGCCAGATTTCTTAAATTCCATCAAAGCATCGCGAATGGCTTTTGTGGAGGCGGGTGAAGCGGATACGGTCTTGGATTTCAGATAGATACCTTTTATTTTAGGATCCCCTGCCGCCGCATTAATGGCTGCCAAAATGTTGTTCAAGCCCAGTCCTTCTTGCATATAATCACCAAAGCTGAAGGGCATTTCCACGACCCGCTCATTGATGGACGCAGACAGGTCCAGCAAAAGGACGCTGTTGTCTTTTACATTTGTGGAGGTTGTTGAGGAACCCAACTTCTCAAAAGAAGCTATCATTCCGAGGAACATCAGGAGGCTCAGAATGGAAACAATAATGGAGGCGAGCACGAAGCCCACCATGGAACCTAACACCACGCGCCAGAACTTACGCGATCTGGTCTCAGGCTTGTTGTTTTGTTCGATATTTTCGTTCATAATTGATAATTTTGTTCTTTTTTATATCCCAGGGCTCAGCTCCGCTTCACCCTGGGCTGACATATTTCGGGCTTACAGCCCTTTTGGAATATTTTTCTCATTATCTCATCCTCTCATCCTCTTATCCTCTTATCCTCTCATCCTCTTATCCTCTCATCCTCTTATCCTCTCATCCTCTCTCCTTTCACAAACACCATGTTAATTCCCCAAAAAGCATGGCGGCGCAAAAATGCACTTTTCTTCCATATCTTTTGCTCTTTTTCTATATTTTTTTGCAATTTTTTTTCATTGAAGCATGGGGACGGCAGGAAACGTATGTATTGGAGGCTGTTTTCGTCCATTTGGAAGCCTGCCTTTTCGAAATGTTTACGCCACAACTTTTCCGGGCGGATGTTCTCATTTCCCATCAGCACCTCTTTTTTCAGGGTGTCGTCATACATGGAAATCACCCGTTTGTTGCCCCGTTGTGCGAAAAGCATCGCACTTTTGATCCAGCAGCCGCCATTTTCTTCGATCAGAATCAGTTTTCCGTCGGGTTTGAGCACACGGAGGAAAATCGGCAAAGCTTCATCCAACGGTTCGATGTGGTGGAGAGTGTCTTGCAAGATAATGTAGTCGAAACTGTTTTCCTCCATGTTTTGATCGAAGAGGTTGGCGTATTGGAACGTGCAGAGCGAGGTGTCGCCGTATTGGCTCCAGAATTGGCGGCGGCGTTCCCACTCTTCGGGGTAATACTCCAGCGTGGTACCAAAAACGGGTTGCCCTTTCATGGCGAAATAGAAACCGGTGGTGCCGTAGCCACAGCCGCAGTCCCAGATTTTCGGGTGTTTGTCGAGGTCGATTTGGCGGTCCAAAAACTCCAAACGCTGCATAAAGTAGGCCTTGCGGAACTGCTGGCGCGACGGCGAACCGTCGGTCAGCTTGTAGTAAGGATACAGCCCTCTGTTTTGGCGCAGCTCCTCACAAAGATGTTCGTAAAAGACCTCCCGCTGCATGATTTACGTGCAAATTAATTGTCGGACGTGCGTTTTTCGGCGCGTTTGCGCTCTGTTTCGTCGAGAATGATCTTGCGCACGCGCAGACTCTGCGGCGTGATTTCCAGATATTCGTCTTTGGCGATGAACTCCATGTACTGCTCCAACGAGTATTTGATGGCCGGGGCGAGAATCAGCTTCTCGTCGGAACCGGCGGCGCGCATGTTCGACAGTTTCTTGGATTTGCAGACGTTGACCACCAGGTCGGTTTGACGGATATGCTCGCCGATGACCTGTCCGGCATACACCTGGTCGTTCGGCTCAATGAAGAAACGGCCGCGATCCTGCAGTTTGTTCAGCGAGTAGGCGTAGGCTTGACCGGTCTCCATAGCGATGAGCGAACCGGCATGACGACCCGCTATTTCACCCTTCCAAGGTTGGAATTCGATGAAACGGTGCGAGATGATGGCCTCGCCTTCGGTGGCTGTCAGCAGTTGGTTGGTCAGTCCGATCAGACCGCGGGACGGAATGTTGAAGTTGAGGTGAACGCGGTCGTTGACGGTGTCCATGGACATTAGGTCGCCCTTCTTCCGGGACACGTAGTCGATGACGCGGCTCGACATCTCTTCCGGAACCAGCACGGTGAGCTGCTCCACGGGTTCGCATTTCTGCCCGTCAATTTCCTTGATAATCACTTGGGGCTGACCCACTTGCAACTCGTAACCCTCACGGCGCATCGTCTCTATGAGGATGGAGAGGTGCAGGATGCCGCGCCCGAAGACGTTCATACGGTCGGGGGAGTCGGTCTCCTCGATACGCATGGCTAAGTTTTTCTCCAGTTCGGCGAAGAGTCGGTCGCGCAAATGTCTGGAAGTGACGTATTTGCCTTCTTTTCCGAAGAACGGGGAGTTGTTGATGGTGAAGAGCATACTCATGGTCGGCTCATCCACTTTGATGGGCGGCAGCTGTTCCGGATTTTCGGCATCCGCCACGGTGTCGCCAATCTCGAAATCGTCCAGACCGAGCAGCGCGCAGATTTCACCCGCCTCTACAGGATTCTTGTATTTTTCCTTGCCAAGTCCCTCAAACACATACAGTTCCTTGATTTTGGAGGTCTGCACGGTGCCGTCGCGTTTCACCAAAGAGACCGTCTGTCCCCATTGGATGGTGCCGCGTTTGACACGTCCCACGGCGATACGTCCCACGTATGAGGAGTAGTCGAGGGAGGAGATCATCATCTGCAGGTTGCCGGGCTCCACTTTCGGGGCGGGGATGTGTTCGATGATGGTGTCGAGGAGGTAAGAAATGTCGGAGGTCGGGGTGTTCCAGTCGGGACCCATCCAGCCGTTCTTGGCGGAACCATAGACGGTCGGGAAATCCAGTTGCTCGTCGGAGGCACCGAGGTTGAACATCAGTTCGAAAACGGCCTCTTGAGCAAGGTCGGGGTGGCAATTGGGCTTATCCACCTTGTTGATGACCACGATGGGCTTAAGTCCCAGTTCGATAGCCTTTTGCGTCACGAAACGGGTTTGCGGCATCGGGCCTTCGAAAGCATCGACCACGAGGAGCACACCGTCGGCCATGTTGAGCACACGCTCCACCTCGCCGCCGAAATCGCTGTGACCTGGAGTGTCTATCACATTGATTTTAACCCCTTTATATCTTACGGAAACATTCTTGGACAAAATTGTGATTCCGCGTTCCCTTTCCAAATCGTTGTTATCCAGCACCAAATCTTGCACTTGCTGGTTCTCGCGGAACAGGTGAGATTGATACAAAATTCTGTCCACGAGCGTAGTTTTGCCATGGTCAACGTGTGCAATGATGGCGATGTTTCTGATATTCTGCATTTTACATATTTTTGAAAAAACTTGCAAAGATACATTTTTTAATGGATAATTGATAATGGATAATGATTTGGATTGAATGCTGATGTCCTTCCTTCTTTATTCATCTCACGATTCAAATATTTTACAAAAAAAATGAACCATTGCATGTTGATTTTGAAATTTATGTACCTTTGCTAAATTTAAATAGAAATCTTAAAAATGTCGTTTATGAATATAAAATCTACTCTGTCAATCTTTTCTATTATGCTGTTTTTCAGTATTTTAGTGCAAGCACAAACTGAAAACCAATACAGTAGGTTTGACCCTTCCTCCTTGAAGGAAAATGCCAAATATGTGCGGAATTTTGCGCCGAATAATTATGACGAAAAGATTCTTTACCAATGTTTTTCCGACATGTTGGATTTAGCACGTGCGGAATTCCGCTATGTCCCGAAAATGAAACACAATCTCAGTTTGGACTCCGCAGCACAATACCAGGCTGATTTCCAAGCAACTAAGGATGAAAAAACATTGGAAAACAATGCCCCTTATAAAACCACTTATTATCGTTTGCACAAATATGGTCTGACGGGCAATGGTGAGGAGTTGGTGGCCAAAGCGAAGGCGTATATGGGTGAAAGTGAATATTCCTACTACGATCTCTGCCTTGCGTTGATCCAATCCATACTCAAGAATGTCAAGACCGCAGATGTGATGCTCAACGAACAATACACGTACATGGGCTTCGGTTTTAACACGGATGCTGCCATGAAGAGCATGTACATTTCCTTGGTTCTCGGCAATGATCGAACCTTCAACCCCTACAAAGCGGCTTTTAACGACAAAGATGTTCCTTACACCAAAGGTCAGGCCAATTTGAAGGGCTATGACGAAAAAATCTGTAAAAAATGTGCCACCGAACCAGGCTTGGAATTGCTTTCCGAATGGGTGTCTGTGAACAAAAATGGCGAAATCTACATCAACTGCGACAACCACAAGGAGTTGAAACGCCTCATCGGCAAAGAGGGTGATGCCATTGCCATCGACATCATTCAGGAAGGTCAATTTGAGTGTGACCACCATCAAGTGGATTACGACTTGTACCATCGCGGAACAGTCACCAAACCCATCACTTTTGAGAAACTGATGGCCGCCAACGAGAATGCCAATCTCAAATCCGGCAAGCTCATCGCGAAAATCGGCACATTGCCCGATAATGTGGACGATAGCAAAAATCTGGAACTCGCTGTGCTGGTGTTGAAAGAGGGCAACCGCGTGTGTCGATCCGTCATTGCAAAGCACATTGAGAGCAAAGGTGCGGATTACACGGAGAAAATAAACTTCGTGAAAGACGAAGAAGGTGTCAAGAGCACTGGAGAATGGACGATTTCCCCTGAAGATGGCACGGTCACTCTTTCGTTCCCTTACGAGGTCAAAAAAGTGGATTACACTGCTGCCGGATTCGGCCTTGACAAAAAAGACCCAAATCTGCCACCTTATAAGGTGAACAGCGTGGAGCTTATCTCCCACATATCTCCTGACTATTACCAAGATGCATCATACAAAGCCATCCAAGAGAAACGCGCCGCTGCCATCAAGAAGGATCTACAACGCTATTTCCCAGGCATGGACATCAAGTTGGTGTATGATTATTGTTGGGACGAGTTTAAGGAGAAAATCACGCAACATGAAGAGTATTATGACTTGAGTTTCAAGACGTTGGAGGAGGCAGCAAAAGAGTTGCGTCTGTATAATCGTTATGCAGCCAAAATATTGGATACCAATTATCTGGCTCCGCTGCGTACGATGGAACTCCGTCAGTCGGTGACCTATTACGCCGATTCCCCGTCCAGTGAAGAGGCTTTCGCCTTGTGGAAGTTCAATAACGCCGTCAAGGATCCGAAAAAACTCGGTTTTGCCATGTCTGTAGAAGATTATATCTTAAAACAGGTGGAAAGCGGAAAATTTTCCTCGTCTTCATTGGAGAAGATGGAAATTCCTTTCAAAAAAGAGTATCAGACATTGTTGAACAACAAACTGTATGCGCAATATTACAAGAGCCCTAAGTTGACTCCGGCAATGGCTGAGCAGATGGCGAAGATTTATAATCTCAATACAGCCAATCTGTTGTTGATGTATAATACCACGGTTGCCGATGTGCTTGCCGCTACCATCAAAACCACGGCCGATATTGCCAAAACACAAGCCGCTATTGACAAGCTTTACACAATCCCCGCTATTCCGAAAGACCGTGCGAATAGTCTGAATCTCGAATATCAGTTCAAAGTCATCAATTATTTGGATACGCTACCATCCAATGCCGAAACTACTGCTTTGATTAACAGTACCTATGCTAAAATCAAAGAAATCCGAAATGAGAAAATGGATAGCTGGAAAAACGCTTTCAAGCTGGCCTCTTATTTTAACAAACGGCATGACTATATGTATTCCCTATCGCTGATGACCCCATTTCTCGATGACCAGACCATTTCCGAGGATTTCATCTTCTCATACGTCTCTCTAGCGGCGCACCGCGAGGAAACCTACTTAAGCGGTCTTTTTACTAAAGCGGTGCAGTTGGCAGTCGATAGGAATTCTGCTCGCCTTTGCGGTTTAGTGGATAAACTGCCGACTTGCATTTTGGAGAACGAAGAGGCGAAAAAGATCATTTGCAAGACATGCAATAGGTAGGGTTCAAAGTTCAAGGATTATGGTGGATACTGGAAAGAATCCAGACGAGAGAGACGAATTATACGAACATTTCCGTTTCGAGGTCACGGCCGGGACGGAAATGCTCCGCATTGACAAGTACTTGTTCAATCTGATAGCCAACACGTCGCGCAACAAAGTGCAGCAGGCGGCGAAGGCGGATTGTATCCTGGTGAACGGCAAACCCGTGAAGCAAAATTACAAGGTGCGCCCTGGAGACACAATCTCCGTGTTGATGCCCAATCCGCCCAATGACACAGAGATTCTGCCCGAAAATATCCCCTTGAATATCGTTTATGAAGACAATGACTTGCTGATTGTCAACAAGGAGGCGGGCATGGTGGTGCATCCGGCATACGGCAATTACACCGGTACGCTGGTCAATGCGCTCTACTACTATCTTCGCGACCAGAAGCTGGAAG
>JAEEGK010031405.1_pt1 | contig 10471 bp, 6 predicted proteins | sample 8958771 | NCBI WGS metagenome assembly JAEEGK01 (sample SAMN16246547, study PRJNA631951) | gut metagenome | biome: gut microbiome; feature: rumen; material: SC-attached | host: Bos | place: Iran: Karaj | collected 2018-10 | reverse complement strand
AGCGGGCTTGCCCGATGAATATGCGGCTTTGACCATGCCGGGTCCGCCGGTCGCAAGGATGATGTCGGCCTCCTTCATAAGAAGGTTTGTCATGTCGAGGCTCGGCTGGTCGATCCAGCTGATTATGCCCTTCGGAGCGCCTGCTTTTTCAGCTGCTTCAAGCACGATGCGAGCAGCCTCGATCGTCGACTTTGCAGCTCTGGGGTGAGGGCTGATGATGATACCGTTACGCGTCTTGAGCGCAAGGAGTGTTTTGAAAATGGCTGTGGATGTGGGGTTTGTTGTGGGGATAACGGCTGCGATCACGCCGATCGGCTCCGCAACTTTTTTGATCCCTGCAGCTTTGTCTTCTTCGATGACACCGCAGGTTTTAGCGTTTCGATACTCATTATAGATGTACTCAGCGGCATAGTTGTTCTTGATGACCTTGTCTTCGGCAAGTCCCATGCCCGTCTCTTCTGCCGCCATGATGGCGAGCGGAAGTCTTGCTTTGCATGCCGCAAGAGCGGCTGCCCTGAAAATGGCGTCAACCTGTTCCTGGTTGTAGGTTGCAAACTTGTCCGCTGCCGCCCTTACATTCGCAAGCTCGGCTTCAAGTCTGCCAACGCTGTCCACTTTTTCACGTGTTACTTTCATAAGCGTCTTCCTTTCCTTAGTGTGTGTATGTTAACCGACTTCGGTTCCCCGGCGGACGTATTATCGCTGCGTCGTGGATCCGTCGTCACGGCATGTTGTAACCCAGGTATTTCAGAAGAACTACAAATTTCGTAGCAGTGTTTCAGTTCTATTATACTTTGTTTCCGTGGAAATAAATCTCCAAAAAAAACGTTTCTTTTCTATAATATTTGGTCAGTTTGTCCTTATAACGTCGAAAACCGACCGATCTGATGCGCCGGATGCCTGCCCGGTTTCGTTCATCCCATCCGATGCACATTAAATTTTTGCCGTCTCTTTATCCCTTCAGGAATGAGATCAGTGTGTCATACATATCTTCTTCAGAAGGAGGACATCCGGGAGCGGAAATCTCAAAAAGCGCCGTGCAGTTTCCGACTCCGACATGTCCCGTCTTCCCCTGAAATCCCTGTCCGATGTGGATAACGTGATCGGGAATCTTCTCGAGGAGCTCCTCAAGGAGTCCATCTTCCTTAAGTCGCTCCAGCACCGGCACCAGTGTTCCGTAGCATGCGCTGCAGGAATCGACTTCCTCGAGCGCGTCCCTGAGGTCCACCGTTTTGCGCGTGAGTTTAAGGTTCTCATCGGGCGCCGGAGTATCAGGGTTCCCGTTTCTGCCAAGCTTGACGATATTTGCTCCCGCAATATCGGTGCTCCCGCAACCAAGCTTCTCCGCGATCCCGATGTAGGGCACTTCACTCACATCATAGCGCAGCAGCTTGCAGACATAGCTGTCGATCAGCACGGGATCGATACCGGCCATAACGCAGTTACATGTGACGGGATTGCCGCCTTCTTCAAAATCGAGGTCACCGCATATGTGATCGACGACGACAAAGTCCTGCCTAACGACCGTGAGCAGCCTCCCGATCGGCTCGTGAAGCCCGAGCGTGTGAAAACGCCTCTTCTCGTCAGCCGGAACCATGCCCTTCATATTCTTGATCGCGCATGTGATTCGGGTCTGGCAGTGTCCCTTCATGACGGGCACTCCGATCATGAAATCAACGTTTTTCGCGCAATCCGCAATCTTCAGTTTGAGTCCGGCGGTCTCTATGTGCGTATATGTGCTCTTCTGCGCATCAACAAAAGGAACACCGTATTTTTCGACGAGCCTGTCATAGCCGCAGACTTCAAAGCACTCCATCGTATCGCCGCCGCAATAACAGCTCTCCATCATGGTTATGTTTTTAAATCCGTGCGCCTGCAGATACTCGATTATCCCGGCGACCACCTCGGGGTGAGTCGTCGCGCCCATCATGGGCGGCGTGGGTGATACGAGATTCGGCTTGATCCCGATCCTCTTATCTCTGTCACCGATAAGTCCGTCAAGTCCCGCGCGCTCAAGAATCTCACGCGTCATCACTGTATAATCGGTTCCAAAAATCTTATATATTTCGTTTTTTTCCAAAGTCATACCTCTTGTTTTCGTTTCTTGCTACTCATAATACTAGTCGGGCTCGTTTTCGTCAAATGGTCCCTAGGGACCATCCGTTGACAGCACGGTTCTTCTAAATGGTCCACAACCCCCGTCCCCTAGGGACCATCCATTGACAGCACGGTTCTTCTCATGTAAAATTGTAATAGGGTTTTATGTATTTGTGTTAATCGTTTTCATCTATAAAATGTATTGAGGTTTCCGTATGGAAGTAAAACGAGTGAATATCAACGATTTGGCTCCCGGCATGCTTATCGCTGATAATGTTTACAATTCTGCGAACCAGCTTATCGTTCCGAGAGATGTCGTTCTCACCGATAAAGCCATTACACGTATGCGCTTCCATTCGATTTCCTCGGCACGTGTTTATTTCAGCGACGAATCATCGGATAATTCTTCCGCCTCCACTCCCCCAAAAGACAACCGGGAGGCTTCTTTCTTTGAGAAACTCCGTGAAACCGACGAATTTGTCGCTTTCAACAAAGACTTCGAAAAATCGATCCCTATTTTCGAAAAAAAACTAAATGCAATGCTCAAAGGGAACTCGGAACCCGATAATGATACGCTTATCGGGATCGTTGATGACATGTTTTATTCATGCAGGACGGGCATTCAGCTTTTTAACCTGCTGCATTGCATGCGTAATTTTGACGATGTTACATTCTCGCATTCCATTAACGTTTCTCTTATATGCGGAGTTCTTGCTACCTGGCTCAACCGCAGCAAGACCGAAGTCGAACTCTTGATGCAGTGCGGGATCTATCATGATATCGGAAAGCTTATGATTCCCAAAGCCGTACTTGACAAGCCCGGAAAACTCTCACCCGAAGAATTCGCTCTCATAAAGACCCACACCACTCAAGGTTACAATATTCTCAAAGAACGTAAGCTTCCCCGCGAAGTAAAGCTCGCCGCAATGATGCACCACGAGCGTTGTGACGGTTCGGGATATCCCATGAGACTTAAGGGTAATCAGATTGAAGAATGTGCAAAGATTCTTGCCATTGCAGACGTATATGAAGCAATGACGAGTCCCCGTATATATCGCAAGGCACTCTGCCCGTTTGAAGTTATACGCCTTTTTGAAATTGACGGTCTGTCGCTTTTCGATCCCGTTTATCTGCTTCCTTTCATGGAAAACATCTCGCAGAGCTATGTAGGTAATATGGTAAAACTCAGCGACGACTCCATAGGTCAGATAATCTTCATCAACAAGCTTTCTTATTCGCGTCCGATAATCAAAATGGCGAACGGGGAATATGTGGATCTTTCAAAAGAATCCGGTCGTTCCATCGTCGCCATCCTGTAATATTTTATTCAACCCTTTTGGGCACTCTTTTTCTTTGTGCGGTCGGTCGAATTGGGTTGTTTTTTCTTGACCGACTTTCGTTCGGTATTGATCTGAGTTTTATCGATTCTGGCGCCGAGTCCGCGAAGCTTAACCTCAAACTGCTCGTACCCTCTCTCAATAAATTCAACGCCTTCAACAACTGTAGTTCCTTCTGCAACCAAGCCCGCTATAACAAGCGCGGCTCCGGCTCTGAGATCCGGAGTTGAGATCGTGGCTCCCGTAAGATTGCTCACGCCGCGGATAACGGCCGAATTACCTTCCACCTTTATCTCCGCTCCCATCTTTGTGAGCTCATCGACATATTTAAATCTGTTTTCAAAAATCGTCTCCGTAACGATACTGGTTCCGTTTCCGAGCGAAAGCAGTGTTGTCATCTGTGGCTGCATGTCCGTCGGGAAACCGGGATATGCCTGCGTCTTAACCTGCGTATATCCGGGGCGATTCTGCGCATTAACGCGCACCATATCGTCCTCTTCTTCAACATCTATACCGATCTCAATAAGCTTGGCCGAAATAGCCTCAAGGTGCTTGGGAATGACATTCTTTATAACCACATCTCCCCGTGTTGCCGCCGCTGCAAGCATAAACGTTCCGGCTTCAATCTGATCGGGAATCACCGTATATGTACTGCCGTGAAGACTCTCCACACCCTTAATCCTTATGACGTCGGTGCCGGCACCCTTTATGTTTGCGCCCATACTGTTAAGGAAGTTCGCAACGTCAACAATATGCGGCTCCCTCGCACAGTTCTCTATAATAGTCTGTCCCTCCGCAAGAACCGCGCCAAGCATAACATTTATGGTTGCCCCCACAGAAACAAGGTCGAAATATATGTGGCTTCCGTGAAGGCTCCCGGCAGAAGCGTTTATCATACCGTGTGAAATCTCAACATTTGCTCCGAGAGCGTTGAAACCCTTGATATGCTGCTCGATCGGTCTGCTCCCGATGTTGCATCCACCGGGGAGCGGAACATTGGCCTTCTTCTGCTTTCCGAGAAGCGCTCCTAGAAGGTAGTAGGAACCTCTCATACGTCTCATGTTCTCATTATCGATGAGACAAGTGGTAAGAGATCCCGAGATCTTAACCGTGTGCCTATCGATCCTGTCGACCTCGGCACCTGCTTCTTCTATCGCGTCAAGTAAAACGTTTATATCCCAAACATCGGGCAGATTCTCAATAGTAACGGACTCGTCAGTCATAACAGCTGCTGCCACTATGCCGAGTGCAGCATTTTTTGCGCCGTTGATCACAACCTCTCCCGCAAGCGGTTGTCCTCCCCTGATGATATATTGTTCCATTGGTCACCTCGTTTAGGCAAGCGATCATTCGCTCCCTTTTCTGACCTGACACCGGTATAACACAGTTACTTGTGTCGGTCTGCTCCGTTATCGAACAGATTGTGTCTATTCTGTGTCAAAAACAGAGTTTTTTTCATTATAACATAATTTCAAGGTTTGTAAACACTTCTGTTTCAGCCCCTGATTTTAATGCTTTCCGATACAATAGATATTCGTCAATTTTTACTTTCGGGAAAATTGAACCGATTGAAATTTCCATTTCTTTGTCATATAATCTTTTTGTCCGAAGCTGGGATCGACATTAAATATTTTAAAGAAAATGTCGAAATACAATTCGATTGCAAAAGATCGTTTCAGCAGGAATTACGAAAAGAGGTTTCAATGGGCGCATTTATAGATATAAAATCAGTCACGGGAAGTGACTACAGAGCTGTTAAACAGGATCTGAAATTCCGCACCGGGAAGTTTCTCTGGCGTGTGGTTTTTAATATTGCGCTCAATCCCGCAACTGTCAACAACCAGAATCTGACCGTCTATTCTTCGACCAATCAACCCGTTGATACGGTCATCAGCTACAATGCCGAACTCAACACCATCGAGATTGAGCCCAAGGAGGCCTATGCCGCCGGTGAAACATATACATTAAACGTGTCTACAAATGTAGAATCCCGTGGAGGGCAACGCCTTAAAAACGAGATCAATATTGAATTTATGGTTTGAAACCCTTATCTTTCATCCGGGACGTGTACCCGCGCCGGAAATACCTTGTCTTTCACCCTCGGATGTGCATCCGTGCCGTAAATATCGTGTCTTTCATCCACGGATGTGTATCCGCACCGGAAGTACCGAATTGAGTTCCCTGTAATCACGCAGCAACGCATTTATTGAGCTCTTGGAGTCCGTCAATATGATTCCGAGCTTTCGACCGTATTTCTCACTGATCCTCAAAATACTTTCGACCGCATTTCCGTTAAGCGAACCCGCTCCCTCTATCACAAGGTGTCTTCCCAAAAGCATCGGAACCTTGCTTTCGAGATCCATCTTATTGATCTTCTCGGCTGACGAAAGGTTGCAAGATGACTTCAAAATCAGTCCCTTCATATTTTCTATCTTCGCGATTCCTTTGATCATCTCCAAAACTTCGTTTCTGTCGTCCCCGGTGATTGCAATGCCCGAAACGATCACCTGCGGATTGAGAAGTATCTCAAATGCCTTCACGAGCTGATCCCTGATATCGTTTTTTATTTCCTTGTTTCCGAAATAGTCACGAAGTTCGCTTTCGTTTTCCCTGAGAAATCTTGAAAGTCGGCTGTTGAGGGGAATCTCATCCTGCTTCTTTTCGGAAACCTCAACCGAAACGATCTCTTCCGCGAAAGAATCATTCGCGGTAATTTTTTCCTCGTCCTGCTCCTCTTCCGTGTACTCTGCTTCCGCGGTTTCTTCCTCGACCGCTTCCTCTTCCGTGGGCTCGCTCAGTGCGGTTCCTTCCTCGGTCGCTTCCTCTTCCGAAGGCTCGCCCAGTACGGTTCCTTCCTCGGTCGCTTCCTCTTCCGAAGGCTCGCTCAGTACGGTTCCTTCCTCGGTCGCTTCCTCAACTGCCGCTTCCTCCGCCTCTGCGAGTTTCTCTCTTGTCTGAGAGTACGTCTCGGTCTCGGTGGGTTTCTCGTCAAATTCTTCTTCGAGCTCCATTTCCTCCTCTATGATCGGTCCCTCCGGCTGCTCGATTCCTTCTTCACGAAGCAGTTGCATCAAAAGAAGGTCGTCCTTGTCGTACTTCGGATGTACCTCTTTCTGCTCGTCCGTCCCGGCTGCCGCATGCTCTTCTGCGGACGCCTGTGTTCGCGCTGACAATTCTTTTTCTTCCGTCTCATCCTCACTCGCGAACGATGATTCTTCACTTTGATCCGCCGTGAATTCGGTTATATCCGGGTCTGCGGCATTATGTTTCGCAAACGCCGCTTCAACGGCGCGTGCATTTTTCTCCGCCATCTTCTCTTTTCTGGCTCTCTCGGCGGCTTCTTTTGCTGCTTTTTCCTTCTCTATGGCTTCACGCGTGCCTTCCTTCTCGTAGTATTCCTTCAGCTTCTTTGCCTGATTTACATATTCGCCTTCACCAAAAAAGACGATCAGATCCTCACACTCGGTAATACACTTTTCAACATCGCCCGATTTATGATAAAGTTTTGCCAGCTCAAACGCCCAAGCCTCGATATATTCCTTCTTTTTAAGCTTTTCGAGCGTGGGGATCAGTTCTTTATAAGGCTTGCCTTCAAGTTTATCGATATTGTACCTGAAAATAAGTCCGTAAAAATCATTCTTATCTATTTTTAAATATTCACGCAGATATTTCTCGGCTTCGGTTGGACGCTTAAGCCTGAGCGCAAGATTGATCAGCTGCATAACGATATTGCGGTTTGCCACTCTGTCATGCAGTTCAAGGAAGCATTCCCGCGCCTTAAGAAGCATTCCGTTCCTCAAAAAAAGCGACGCAATGCCCCCAAGGTCTTCTATATTTTTAACCTTCTTAAAGTCAACCGTTTCGGCAAGTTCGATCGCCTTCTCATCCTGTCCTTTTGAAATGAGGTCCTTTATCTGTCCAATCTTAACGATAAATTTGTATTTCTCCATGACCTGTCCCCTTGAAGTCAATTTTTCCTAAAAAGCGCTGCTTGTAACCCCGACGCCCCAAATCACCGGATCAATCTTTTCCGGATCCCGCGCATCTCTTGTAAAGATCCTCAATTGTCTCCGTCGCGAGAAGCTCTTCCCGGGTTCCGAACGCCGCAATCTTACCCTCGTCCATAATGCAGATGTGCGTCGCGAGTTCCTTGATCTCATCCAGATAATGACCGACATATATGACCGCCTTACCCTTGTCTCTGAGTCCGGCGATCGCGTTTTGCACCATCCTTCCGGAATCGATGTCAATCCCTGCAGTCGGCTCGTCGAGCACGATAAGCTCGGGATCATGCAGAAGCGCGACGCCTATGTTAAGCCGCCTCTTCATTCCTCCCGAATAATTGACTACCTTCTTTTTTAACATTTCTCCGTCGAAATTAATATCTTCACAGACCTTCCGGATCCTTTCCTTAAGCTCTCCTCCGGGCACGCCGCTGCTTTTTCCCCAGAATCTCATGTTGTCAAGTCCGGAAAGCTGTTCATAAAGAGCAATATCCTGCGGAACAAATCCGAGCTTGGCGCGAATAACCGCGGGATGTGCAACAATATCCTCTCCGTCCCATGTGATGCTTCCGCTGTCAGGTTTGATAAGTGTGGCTATCATGGACATGAGCGTTGATTTCCCCGCTCCGTTTCGACCGATCACACCGAGAAGCTGACCTCTCTCAACCCTAAGGGATACTCCGTCGACGGCCGCTCGTCCTTTATACGTTTTTTTCAGATCTTTTATCTCAAGCATCTTTCTCTCTCTGTTCTTCCTCTGTCTCTGATTCTTTATTTGTCCCTGTAAAATTCCATCGTCTCCATGAGTTCTTCGGGGAGCGCACCGATCTTGTTTTCAAGCGCCTTATACCTAAGTTCAAGTTCATGAACCTTCTTGTTTCGCTCGCGTTCAAATCTTGCAAAGGCTTCTTCGTAGATAGGCTGCTTTTCCACCTGTCTTCTGATGTCCACCTTAAAAGGACAATATGTCGCCAGCATTTCGCGCGCAACCTTGTTAAGCTTAACCGCTCCGGCAGCTTCGGATTTAATCCACACCTCGTAATCGAGTGTAAATATCTCCCTAAGGTTATTTCTGCCCCTCTGAATCTGAAGCTTGACCTTTTCCTTTCGTTCATCGGACAGCTCTCTGTTCTTTTTGAAAAACTGAATATAATCGGCATATTCGGATGTCAGCGAATGAACCTGAATGTTGTTCCAGGAAGGACCCTGTATGGTTTTACACAATGCCCATCTGAACTGTCCGAATGCCTTGACGAGCATATCCTTCATGGAAGTGAACGTGATCGCCGGCAGAAGGAATCTGCCTTCGGTATCTCTCTTCCTTCCCGTAATCTCTTGCCACATAATGCAGTTTCGACCCACCGTGGGCAAAAGGATGAACACAGGGTAAACCTGCTTCATTCTGTATTCTTTTTCAATTCCTCTGTTCTCATCCACAAACAGCGATTCTCTGTAGAAAACGGAATAATCTATATTAAGCAGCTCTTTGACGCTCTCATTGACCTTAACCGCGTCACAATACGCATCTTCTATCGAGGAAAGCATCATTCCGGAATACAGGATCGGAACAAATGTCGAGAGCGAACCGTTGACAACCCTGATTCCGTGGGCGAATATCTCCTTGATCTCGTAGTGAAGCTTCTTTGCGCCGTTGTCCATCATGCTTTTTATCTCGGCGTCGTTTATCTTGCCCTGCTTCTTCAAGTCACGCAGCACTTCGGCAAAATCCAGACCCATTTCATTTCGCGACGGTTCTTCTTCGCCGTTATATATGCGGGTAAGCCACTCCCTGACGGTATAAACCCTACAGGGCCCTTCGCCGTCAACATGCTTTATAGATACAAGTCCGGCAAGTTCTTCCTCAGACAGAAGCTTTTCGTCTATAAACCCGAAGTCTAAGAACAGATCGACCGCAAGGGGTACTTTCGCCGTTCTGAATGAAGCCGTCAAAACCTCCTCATAAAGGTCATAGTACTTCTCGGCAAGGCTTCGGCGAAGCTTTCTCATTTCGTCATCGGTAGATTCCCTATCAGGCGCATTCAGAAATCTGTCGATCAAACCTCTCAGATCATTTTTAAGCTCAAGTCCTATTCCGCCGAAAGACGTAATCTTTTCAAAGGAGCCCTTAAGCTCCGATACCGCTCTCGCCACGTCCTGCGACTGCATATTGGCATCTGCCGTTCCGCTGCCGTCTGCCGAAAAATCTTTTCCGGTCTTAAATTCGGCAACAAGATCCGAAAGACGTCTCCCCTCAAACCTGTGCGCAGAAAGGACCTCGCTGTCAAAAGCATGTCCCGCGTCTTCACAGATTGCGGCAAGGGAATCCAAAAGCGATATGGCGCCTTCGACATTCTTTCCTTTTTTTCGGAGTGTCGAAGCCGCGGAAAGAATCCCCTGTGCCAGTCCGTTAGCCGCATCCGTGCGACCGAGGACCGAAAAGCAATACTCGGAAAGATCCGAAAGAAGGTCGCAAAGGCTGACCTCCGTGCTTATCATTTCCGTAAGGACCTCAAGAGTGAGCAGCTCACTCGATGAATAAAATCCTTTAATTCCTTCATAGGGAATTTTTGAATATTCGAGAAGGACTTCCATCCTGTTTTCATGTACCTCGTTCTCCGGCTCAAAAGGTTCGAGAGAAACAAGACCCGGAACGACCGGCAATTTCATGCCCGAACCGAGTGTCATGTACCCCGAATATGCTTTTGTAACCACATCATGAAGCGTTGTAGCAAGAACACGAATTCTTTCGTATCGTTTATAGAGCTCTGCCAAAAATCTGGAATGGGAAAAGACGGTAACTCCGCAATAATCCTTATTTGAGCCGAGCACCGAACGGATCGCGTTGACATCCTGTGCAGAAAAAACATAGGCCGTAACGTCTTCCGTTGCCTCGCATGAATATTTAACCCCGTCCGCAGCTCCCGGAAGCTCCCCGAGAAGCGCGCCCACTCCCAGGCAAAGAGAGAATCCGCTGTTTCCGACACGGACCTTACCTTTCAGTATGAGGCAAAAAATGCCGGACGGATCCGATTC
>JAEEGK010031404.1_pt1 | contig 10471 bp, 4 predicted proteins | sample 8958771 | NCBI WGS metagenome assembly JAEEGK01 (sample SAMN16246547, study PRJNA631951) | gut metagenome | biome: gut microbiome; feature: rumen; material: SC-attached | host: Bos | place: Iran: Karaj | collected 2018-10 | reverse complement strand
CAGTATGTCGGGAGGGCTCGGCGGTGGATTTTACGGTACCGCAGCACTTTATATTTCACCTTTCGATCTTCTTTATGCTTTCGTTCCGACAAGATATCTTCCGGATGCAATCTATTGCATGACTCTCGCAAAGATTGGTTTTTCCGGGTTTTTCTGTTCTCTTTTTATACGTAAAACTTTAAAAGCGGGTGATGAAAAATCTGTCACCGCTATAACACTGGCTTTGTCATGCTGTTATGCGCTGATGTCGTATAACTTTATGTATGCAATGTCGCCTATGTGGCTTGACCTTGTAATGTTTCTTCCTCTTTTGGCAATGCTTTCCGAGAAGGTTTCAGAAGGAAAGAAGAGTCTGCCTTTTATCCTCCTTCTGGCTTTTTCCGTAATAAGTGATTATTACATCGCTTATATGACCGTAATAGCTCTTTCCATGTATTTTGTCTTCAGGCTTGCAGAATCAGACCTTTCGTTCAAGGATGCCTTAAGGCGTATCGGAAATTATGCGGTTCACGGATTGCTTTCCGCAGGTCTTGCTGCATTTATAATTCTTCCCGTTGTACTGGATTTCTCAAGAGGAAAATTATCCGAAGATATCGAATCTTCCAATCTTGTTTTTATCAAGAATTCGCTTCTCGAAGTCATCGGTAATTTTGCACCCTCCAGCTATTCGACCCTCGATTATTCCGCACCTCCCAATATCTTCAGCGGCTCTATCGTCTGGATCCTTGCCCTCATCTTTTTCCTTATCGGTAAGAAGAATATTAAAGCACGCATAGCAGGTCTCTGTATCGTTATTGTATATTTCGCTTCGTTTATCTTCGGACCTGTGGACCGTATCTGGCACGGTTTCAGGGACCCGATAGGTTTCCCCGCAAGATATGCATTTACTTTTGTATTCTTTATGATCTGTTTTGCGGTAAGGGGATACAAGACAATATCCGAAACCGATCTGAAGATCTCAAAGAGTCTGTTAAGCCTGATCGGATTTTTACTTGTCGCATATACATTTTTTGAACTTAATATCAACGGATCATATATCATTTCAAGACTTGCGGTTGAAGAGCGCTATGCAAACCGTGAGGAATACGACAGATATGTAGACAGTGTTGAAGGAATTCTGGATATTGAAGAAAGCGATAATTCATTTGATTATGCCAGAACCTTCCAGGATTTCAGATATTCAAGATATGACGGAGCAATGTTCGGATTTGACGGACTTGAAAGGTTCAGCTCAAGTTATAATCTTGCGGTTTCCGAATTCCTTTCCGACCTTGGAGTAGGTACTTCAAAGCATACCATAAGTGAATTCGGTGTAACTCCGCCTGTCACATCATTCCTTGATATGGGATATTTTATTTCCAGATATAAGGATTATTCGGCATATTATGATGTTGCGGGTCAGTACAGAGGCTTCAGGCTCTATACCAATCCCAACAGGCTTTCTCTGATCTTCGGTATTGATATTACCGATCCCGAGAATTTGCCGGAATTTGAAGATGTTCCCTTTGAAAACATCAATACTCTATATTCGGATATTTGTAATGAGAATGTATCCGTCTTCAAACCTGTTGAGTATGAGGAGATAGAATTTTCTCCCGAGGAATATTATGAGGCTGATACGGCAGGATTTGCAAACTACCGTTTCAATGCTGCGGAACCCGGTAACTACTGGTTCTATTCCGAGTATGTATATCCCGATGAATCACGCTATGAAGATTCATGGAAGGAAGGAAAGTTCAGCGAAGTATTTGCATATGCAAATTATTATCTGGACGGTCTGAATCTCGGAATGTACAGAAATGATGAGTTCAGCTATTGCTCCGATATAGGATATATTGATGACGGTTCAGTTCATGATCTTGCACTTGATACGTCATTATCCGAAATAGGGACAACATATCTTTACAGATTAGATAAAGAAGCATATGAAAAGGCATGCGGTTTGCTGAATGAAAATGCTTTCGTGATCGATGAGATCGACAAAAAGGGTATCAGGGCGTCAGGGGTTCTTGACAAAGACTGCTATATAATGATCACTCTGCCTTATGAGAAAGGTTATGAAATCTATCTCGATGGCAGTAAAACTGATTATATCCCTTACAGAGGCTCGCTTATTATTGTCAGGGCGACCGCAGGTGCTCATAACCTTGTTATAAGATATAAAACACCCGGTTTTGCAGTGGGAATGGTGATCACTCTTGTGTCGCTTGCTGCGGTCATATGTTTTGTGACGGTATTGAATAAAAAAGATGGATCAAATGATAAATTTGATAAATGATTTTTATGACCGGCACCTATAGAATAAGGAGCTAAAATGGATTGTAAGAGAATTGGCACAAAACAAAAAAGTGCACATTGGGTGATTTGGCTTGGCCTGATAATACTTATTGGTGTTGTCAGACTGGTTGTGATATTTAACGGACGTGACGGGCATCATGTCGACGAAACCTGGAGCTATGGTTTTGCCAATAGCTATTATGATCCTTATATTTATACAGACAACAGAATGGGTGTCACATATGGGCCGGAAGGAATCAAGAACTACGGGACATGGATACCCGGAAAGGTGTTTTCGGATTATATTATTGTTTCGTCTGATGAACGGTTTTCCGTTGATTCTGTCATATATAACAAAGAGGAAGATCTGGGACCTCTTCTTTACGAACTGATACTTCATTTTGTCTGTTCACTATTTCCGGATACTTTTTCGTGGTGGTATGCTTTTGCTCTGAATTTGTGTCTGTTTATTCCCACTTTGATCTTTGTTTATCTTATTTCTTATGAGGTAACAAATTCGAAAATCTGTGGTTTTATATGTACGATTTATTATCTTTTCTCCGGCTGCGGGACAGGCGCGTTTTTGTATCTTCGAGTTTACTCGCTTTTTACTTTTCTGACAGTGGTGCTTTTTTATCTGATCGTCAGATTGCTTAAATACAGAACTGAACGCTTTAATAAGCTGTTCTTTATTTTGCCCGTTGTGTGTCTTTTGGGTTGTCTTACACATTATTATTATCTTGTTGTTGCATTCCTGTTTACATTCTTTGGCGCAATTATGCTCCTTATCAAGAAGAGATGGATGGACTCGCTCAGACTATGCTATGTGATGCTTTATTCTGTAATGGCATTTTTCTCTTTATATTTTCAAAGCGTCCATATGCTTATTCCTCACTCGACGGGCGAAGCTTCCGTTGCGGGATATTCATTCCCTTATTCATGGGAACTCGCAACAGCCAATATGCATTTCTTTATGGGTACGGTCGGATTCTATATTAATTTTACCACTATCTATCTGTTGATCGCTCTTGGCGTGATATTCTTCGCGATTGCATTTATCGGCTTGTTTTTCTTTTTGTTCAGAAATGAAAACTGGATGAAATCCTTTATCACAAAAGTAAAGTCACTCATTAATGGAGTGTATAAATCATTGAAGTTTTTATTTGGTTCAATAGATTTTTCTGCATATATTGCTCTGCCGGTTTGTATAGCATATATACTCATACTTCCAAAATCCGCCTCTCTCGTAACTATGGGATATATAGAAAGATATTTTTTCCCGGGAATGACTGTTTTTCTGATTTTTTATATTTCTGTAGTTGCAAAAGGCTTATTATCTTTTAAACATGTCGGAACAAAAAAAATAATTATTTTGTCTATTCTTGTTCTTTTGATAACATATCTGGATTTTAGAACTAATGTGTTCACTGATTCTTTTAAGTTTTACGGAAAAGGCGACAAAGAATTATCCGAAGAACTTAAAGGACGTGATGTATATATTGTGGTTGATAATTCTGCAAGGGATATGACATGGATATCATCAGTCGTAAAAGACGCTGACAATGTCTATATTGATATTACAAGTGAGATTAATCTGGGGAATCATAGTATTCCCAATCTTCCCGAAAACTGTCTTGTACTTCTCAATTCGAGAGGATTTTTGATGGAAGATGAATATGGTAATCCGGTTACTGTATACGATGTGACGACAAATATAAACCGTCCTCATCTTTTGAAGACCACGCGCCTTTTCGTCGAGGAACTCGGTGCAAAAAACGGATCATCTTATGAGTTGATTGGTGAATATGACAGTTTTATCGGTGTTTTGAAATTGTATGAGTGTCAATAAGAATAATAAAAATGTAATATGTAATTCACTTGGATATTTCGGTTCGTTTATTATACCTTCCGTAATTATTTCTGTTGCATTTTATATTCTTGAAATATATCCCGGTGGGAGATATACTCCGCTTATTTTGGATCTGGCTTCTGAACAATTCCCTTTTTATACCTTCTTTAATTCCGCAAACGGAATGAACAGTATATTTTATCAGAATCTGGGTGGACTCGGCGGTGGTATCATAAATTCTCTTCAAATGTGCACAGGCCCCTTGGTTATTGCTTTTGCATTTGTTCCTGCATTGTATATCCCGTATGCGATTTGGTGGATGATTATTTTACTGATGGGTCTTTGCGGCTTTTCGGAATATATTTATCTGAAAAAAGGTTATCCGCACCTTTCAGGTGTCCTAAAACCGTTATTTCTTTCTGTAAGTTATTCTCTGATGAGCTGTACTGTCATTTATACCATTGTTCCGGCCTGGCTTTGGGGAATTGCATTTCTGCCTCTAGTCATCTATGGGCTGGATAAGTTGATAGACGAAGGCAGAGCCGGATGCTTTGTTCTTTTTATTTCTTTGTCTATTATATTCAATTACCTTACGGCATATATACTGATCATTTTTACGTTCATGTATTTAATTTTCAGGATTTATCTGAAAGGATATTCCTGCAGAGAAATTCGTTCATGTTTTCTCAAATATTTTTCCTGCGGAGTTATATCTGTAGCACTGACTGCTTTTTCCTGGTTTCCCGTTTTATGTGATCTGATCATGGGAAAGTCGGAAGAGAACAGACATCCCTGCCTTGGACTTACAAGAAATCCATTATCGGTTTTAGCACAACTTTTTGTACCGTATTATGACGGACTGGGAAGATATTCCCTGCCTTATGTATTCTGCGGACTTGTTCCGATCATCCTTATGATCCTTTTCTTTATCAATAAAAAGATTGATATAAAGAAACGGATTGCGGGACTGATAACAGTTTGCTTATTTATTGTGTCATTCTGTGTCGGTCTTCTTGATATAACCTGGATGTTTTTTGCAGAGCCAAACGGATATCCTTCCAGGTATTCGTTTGTTCTATCTTTCGTTATCATTCTTCTTGCTGCTATCGAACTTAAGGAAAACGATAATTCAGCACTGCTTAAACCTGTTGTCAATATTCTTTTTTTAATATTTGTGATATCAGAAAGCTTTATACATTCCGTTTCACTTTTGAACAAGGTTCGTGATGATGTAGGACCTTACACTGAATACAGTGATTATGTGAAAGCATATGATTCGATGGACTCAATACTGTCATCCTACTGTATCGAGAGCGAATCCGACAGGCTTGTAAAAAACTGGAGACTGACCAATAACGACGGAATCCTTTTCGGTTATTCCGATATTGATTATTTTTCGTCGAGTTATAATTCTAAATTTCACAAGTTTATGGGCGCTCTTGGTTTCAATACGCAATACCATATTCTCAGGTCTGAAGGTATCACGCCTGTGGTGGCTTCTGTTTTGGGAGTATCATATTTTGTTGAATATAGAAGCGACCTGTCAGCATATTATAAATATATCGGTACAATCGGCGAACTTGATGTTTATAAAAATGAGTGCGCATTACCCGTTATGTTTGCGATAGAAACGGATGATCCTGCTTTTGAATCCGGTTTTACCGATAACCCTTTCAGAAATATAAATAATCTCATATATGATCTATCCGGAGTCGATGGGGTTTATGATGAACTTGATGTTTCTGTGGAAGACGGGTATGCATCGGTTTATGTGGGCGAAGGAAGAGATCTTTGGATGTATGCCCGTTCGGATATAGGGGGTGGAGGAGATATACACGGATTGGATGACGTGGGAAACGATTATGTGTATTTTGAAGGATTTCCTCTCAAAGCTTATGAAAACTATCTTTCACCTTATTGCGTAAGCCTTGGATTCGGAGCCGGTGATCTTGCTACATTCTCATTTGATGAGATGCCATCGGAAATATATTTTGCCTCTATTAATGTGACTCGTACTTCCGAAGCTTTATCTGTACTTAGCGATAATGCAGCATACGGGTTTGTTAAAAGGAAATCAGGATTCACCTGCAACATGGATCTTGAAACGGATAAATATGTTTTGCTCACGCTTCCGTATGATAAAGGATTTAAAATCTGTGACAACGGAAAAGAGATTGATTATTATGCATATGATGGAGCATTGATCTGTTTTAAACTTGAAGAAGGAGATCATCAGATAGATGTGAGTTATATTCCATGTGGATTGGTTGCGGGAATGATTGTTTCATTGACTGCAGCTGCCATTATCCTGTTAATGGTAATTTATTTTTCAATTTGCAAAAATAAGAAAAGAAGAGAAAGCTAATGAAACCTAGGAGTATTGTCAATAAATTATCTATATATATTTTGTCATTTATAATTCCTTTTTTTGTGCTGGTCATAGCTTATATGATTAACGGCATATTTCCGGGATCTGAGAAAAGTATTTTGATATCGGATATGGGCGGGCAGTATATCGGCTTTTTTATGTATCCACGCTATTTGGGTACGGGATATAATAATATTATGTTTCAGACCATGTGCTCGCTTGGCGGTGGATATTTCGGCACATGGGCATACTATACTTCGGATCCTCTTAATGTAATCTTGTTATTGTTTGATCCTCTGTTATTGCCGGATGCGATTTATTTTCTCACACTTTTAAAAATCTCATTATGCGGTTTGACTTTTGCAGTATTTATTAAACATGGACATATAAAAAGCAAGAATGCTTTTATTATTTTTATTTCTTCTGTATCTTATGCACTTATGTCTTTTAACGTTGTATATTCATTGGACATTATGTGGATATCCGGTTCCATTATGCTGCCACTGGTCATTCTCGGCATTGACTTCATTTTGGATTCTAAAAGAAAAGAACTCTTTATAGTTTCTCTTGCTTACACGGTCATAGCGAATTATTACATTGCTTATATGATTGTTCTGTTTTGTGTAATCTATTATTTTTACAGAGCAATCTGTGATTCCTTTGATGGCAGGTATTTTTTCAGAAAATCTGTTGAATTATTTTGCTCCGGAATATTATCTGCATTACTGTCCGCATGGCTTTGGCTGCCGGTATTGATCGATCTTTCAAAAGGCAAGTTTTCGGAAAACCTAAATATTCATTATGGCCTTATCAGACAACCGGCGGAAGTTCTGAGACAGTTTTTTCCTTTATCCTTTGACGGAGTGTCTTTCAAGAATTCGCCACCTTTGTATTGCGGCCTGATAATAACCTGTTTCGCTGTTATATACTTTTTCCGGAAGAATATATCAGTCCGTAAGAAGATTGGAGCATTACTTGTATATATTATTTCTTTCCTTTCTCTTTCTCTTGGATTATTTGATATAATCTGGCATTGTTTCCGCTTGCCGAATGGTTTCCCGGGAAGGTACGTTTTTGTTGTTTCGTTTTTTATGATCTTTCTTTTTGCGGAAAGTGCGGAGGATATCTGTGTTCCGGTTAAAAAATCGGTTTACCGTTTTCTCCGGATACTTATATGTGCTTTTGTTGTGGCGGATCTTGTCATCAATTCTGCGTACAGTATTCATTCGTTGGATATTGATCCCGGAACGGGAGGATATGGTAATAACGGTGATTACTATGAGTTTTATAAGAGAAATGAGATCTATAAGGCACTGGGTTATGCGTATCCCTACAGAATTGCCTCGTATTTCGATTACTCACATGTTGATGGTTTTGTTTTTGCAGTACCGTCTTTAGATTATTACAGTTCGTCATATAACTATAATCTATCCATGTTTTACCGCAATCTTGGAATGAATTCTATTTATCAGTATTCCGAAGACAGCGGCTTAACTCCTGTTACTGCATCAATACTTAATGTGAATGCTGCTGTTAAATATGGCGAATATAACGAGTATTCAATGCTTTTCGATCTTTATGAACCTGTATATTTCGGAGATGACTTTATTTTGTACAGTAATCCTTATCATGGCTCTTTGGGTTATGTATATTCGGATGATACCTATTCTTCGGATGATGATGTTTTTAAGAATCTGAATAATCTATATCATGACTTTGCAGGAGAAGATGTCTTTGTTGAATGCAGAAGAGAGAACACACCGGTTTCTCCGATTGATGATGAAGCTTCATACGCTATGGATATCACAGTATATCCGGAAGAAGGAATGCATCTTTATATCTATGTTTCTCCCAACGATTATTATGATAACAATAAGACGGGGTGCAAAGATATTTTATATTTCAACGGAAGCCCTGTGGCTTATTATTCCGACACGCCTGATCGTTATATTGTGGATTTGGGATACAGTGACGGATCGGTTCTGAATTTTATTTTTGAAACTGATAATTCCGATAACGAAATTTACTTTTATTCCTTTGATGATGAATTATTCGTAAACACCGTTTCTCAGCTGGATGAAAGAGGTCTACATAATGTAAGCTATTCAAAAAATGGAATAGATGCATCAATCTCGGTTGAAGAAGATTGCGATGTTGCTGTTTTCCTGCCTTATGAAGCCGGATATCAAATTAAAATTGATGGTAAAACGGCGGATTACGGATCATATGCAGGATGTGTTCTTTCAATTCCTGTTAAATATGGAACGCATGATATACACATTTCCTTCTTTACACCGGGTCTTATCCCTGCAATTATCATAAGTTTTATCGGTTTATTGCTGTTTGTCGCATATATTATTTTTGATGAAAGAAAAAGAAGAAAAGCAAAATCTTGATTAATAAGCATTTTTTTGAAGCACTTTCTTGTCCATTGTGCACAATTAACAAAAATGATTTTGATACTAAATGCATAAAGTTAAGAAAAACTTAAGTTTTTTGTGAATAAATGTTGAATATTTCATTAAAAAATTGTATTATTTCAAACGTAAACAAGAATTCCTAGGAGGTTTCGGTTGTGGCAAATTTTGCTTATGAAGCTATTAATGCTGAAGGAAAACTCATCAAAGGTTCCCTCGAAGCGGACAATATTGATAGAGCAAGAGACAGCGTTAAAGCTCAGGGACTTACGGTTGTTAGCGTAGGATCACGCAGCGCTATCAGCAAGGATCTTAATTTTGATCTTACCAAAGGACCTAATGTAAGAGATCTTTCCGTTTTCTGCCGTCAGTTTGTTTCGATGATCAGAGCAGGTGTCACAATCCTCGATTCACTCCAGATGCTTGGAGAATCAACCGAGAATAAGAAACTCAGGGAAGCGATTTTCGATGTAAGGACCAGCACCGAAACCGGTATGACACTTTCCGGTGCTATGGCTGAGTTCCCCACCATTTTCCCTTCGTTGCTTATCAGCATGGTTACAGCCGGTGAGGCTTCCGGTTCACTCGATATAGCTTTTGACCGTATGGCAAAGCAGTTTGAGCGTACATCCAGAACCCAGGCTCTCATCAAGAAGGCTATGATCTACCCCATAATCGTTGTTATCGTTGCTATCGCGGTTGTCGTTGTAATGCTTGAAGTAGTTATTCCTACATATACTTCAATGTTCGCAGAACTTGATACCGAACTTCCCGCAATCACCAAAGCGGTTGTCGCAATGTCCGACGGCTTGAAGAATTACTGGTTCATTATCGTTCCTCTTGTAGGTGCGATCGTATTCGGAATCATCACGTTCAAGAACACCGATCAGGGTAAGCACTTCTTCGGTAAGATAGCTATCAAGCTTCCTCTTACCCATGATATAACCGTAAAGAGTGCATCGGCTCTTATGTCCAGAACACTCAGTACTCTTATCGGCGCAGGTCTTCCTCTTGTTGAGGCGGTAGATATCACCTCCGGAGTCATGAGCAATATCTATTTCAGAGAAGCTCTTGAACATGCGAGAGAAGAGATCACAATAGGTCAGGCACTCTCAAGACCTCTCGAAGAAGCCGGAATATTCCCTCCCATGGTTTACTACATGGTAAGGATCGGTGAGGAAACCGGTAACATTGAGGACATGCTCAACAAGAACGCTGAGTATTATGAAGAAGAAGTCGAGATGGCAGTTCAGTCGTTCATGGCAATGCTCGAGCCTATGATCATTATCGTACTTGCAGCAATAGTTGGCGTACTGATCGGTGCGGTTATGGCTCCAATGCTTGCAATGTATCAGGGACTCGACAATCTGTAATACCTTTCGAATCAATCGCCTTTGTAGAAGGGCAGAGGCGTTTGAGATATAAAAACCAATCAATATTAAAAGGAGAGAAATTATTATGAAGAAGAACAACAATGGTTTTTCACTCGTAGAGCTCATCATCGTTATTGCCATCATGGCAGTTCTCGTTGGTGTTCTCGCACCTCAGTTCATCAAGTAT
>JAEEGK010031403.1_pt1 | contig 10471 bp, 9 predicted proteins | sample 8958771 | NCBI WGS metagenome assembly JAEEGK01 (sample SAMN16246547, study PRJNA631951) | gut metagenome | biome: gut microbiome; feature: rumen; material: SC-attached | host: Bos | place: Iran: Karaj | collected 2018-10 | reverse complement strand
CAGTTATTTGGTCACGAATTGCCGGATCTTCAACACCACGGCTACGGTTGCCCTGATTCGGACGAATGTTGATAAGAGAATCAAATTCAAGGAAATCATCTCCCTCCATTTCGGGATACAGGTTGAACCCCCAAAGATTTTTCTGGAGAGAACCTTCCTGCAAAAGGAGTGTTTCCAAGTCCGCATGCATTTCTGCATCCAGCGCAATTTTTCTTTCTACAACATCGACAACTCCCTTGACCATGTCGCCAAAGTAGTGCGTCTGCAATTCCAAAAGAATTTTCTTGTCAAAAGGTTCAGAGTATATAACCATGCTATAAAATTATAAAAAAATTCGGCATTTTGGGGCATCAAGCAGCACCCCAGCCTAACTAGTCCTGGCACTACTTCGTAGTGCAGACTGCTGCGCCTCGGAAATGGTCGCACAAGCAAGCTTGGCGACCGCATCACTCGGCTTGCAAGTCTTTGAGGCAACGAACAGAATACCCGACGTTCTTGTAGCTGAAGTTCCGTTGCACAGTGTAGTCGTCATACTTTAAGTTTATGCTGTATGCGCGGTCGCTATCGTACTCTGTAGAACTCCAAAAGAACGCGGAGCTAATCTCACTGTAGTATTCCTCATCGCGGTGCCTATAGCCGGCAGGCAACGCCGAGAACGAGTAATCATCCGTGCCGTTACAAGCACTACCCCAGCCACTTGTCGATTTGAGTTTTGTTGCTGCTGTAAATTGACCACCAACATTAATATACAAAGCACCAAACTCAGCATCTGTCGGCAAGTGCCAGCCAGCAGGACAAGCCGTTTTTGCTACATCCCATGTGTAAAGACGACCGTACTTGGTACAATTCGATGATTTGTCACCATAGCAGTAACTGGAATCCGTTTTGTAGTTCAAGTTCTCGGCCATCCAAGTCAGCATACCGATTTTCACAGTCTTGTAAGTTTGCCCGTCACGTTCATCCACCAAGTCGCCATACTCGCAGGTATCCACACTGTCTGTCCTGCATGGTTCCACATACACAGCAGATGACGAAGACTTCGCCGAACTACTGCTTGATTTTGCAGAAGAACTACTCGACTTTGCCTTCGAACTGCTCGAATCGTCGCAGTCCTCGCAAACAGACGAAGAAACCTCATCGGAATCAGTCACGGAATTACTGCCACTGTCGTCGCCACAAGCAGCCAACAACGTCGCCACAACACCAATCATCAAAAACTTTTTCAAAGCCATAAACTTCACTCCTACTAATCATAATATAAAATTTGCTGAGGCGCTCCGAGGACAAACTCAATCACAACGCCTCAAGTTTTTCTTTTAGCACTTGATTTATCATAATTATGATATTATATTATCATGATAAAGGAGCCCTCCATGCCGACCATTCGACCGATTTCAGATTTAAGAAACAACTTCACAAGCATCGCCGAGACCGTCCACAAATACGACGAGCCCATGTACCTCACCAAGAACGGCGTGGGAGACATGGTCGTGATGTCTATCGAATGCTACGAAAAACAGATGGCACAGTTGGAACTCTATTCAAAACTTGCCGAAGCAATCTCTGAAGTAGAACGTGGAGCGGAATGCGCCGATGCGGAAAAATTCTTGAAGGACCTGATGAATGGCTAAAAAGTACGAAGTCGTCGTCACGCCTTCAGCACAGAAAGATCTGACTGAAATCAAATCCTATTTGACGAATGTCCTGAAGACATCTTCAAACTCCATTTTCGAAAAAATTCTTGAACAGGTGAAAATCCTAAAAGTTCACCCGTTCACATACAAAGTCCACCAGGCCCCTCTACTGAAACTTGTTGGCTACAGAATCATTCCTATCGACAATTACTTAATGTTCTACGTCATCAAGAGCAATATAGTCCAAATTCACCGAGTCCTCTACGCCAAACGGAACTACCTACAATTGCTGAACATGGATGTTTAAGGAACGAGCCTAGTCCTTTACGCAACGGACATCAGGACGAGTCTCAGAATTGCGGGTAACGGCGCAAGCAACCAAAAACGCAACCACAACAACCTTATTATTCTCCTTGCGATAGAAAATACGCCAAGGCGAAACAACAAGTTCTCGAAACCCGCCAATTTGCAAACGTTCCAACTCAACAGGAACTTTTCCCAATTCAGAGTATCGTTTACCCTTTGCAATATGAAAAATAATAGACCCTAAATCATTGGATGCCGATCCAGACCATTCAACAATAAATTTCTTAGATGGCATCGAGTTCTCGCTCCAGAGCATTAAAGTCAAGACTCCAATGTATCAACTAAAATAGGATGCAACTATGTAGCTAATTAGCTTGCAAAATCACAATTTCCCCTCAAAATTTCCACATTTCAACATTTCCCTAGCCACATTCCATCCAGATAATGATATATTATCAAAGTCGAATTACGCTTCGGCGTAACAAGAAGGGGAGCCCCAAATGAAAAACAGAATTTTTTCGTTTAACGACACCGCTACATTCGAAAAAGAACTTGTCCAATTTAGCAACTGGTGCAAGGAAAATGGTTCGCCAACCGTATGTTTCCAGATTCATTCCGAAGAGCTGGATCAGGAAAAACTGAAATCTGTTTGGGATATCCTGGAACACATTTTTCCCAATGTGCTGTGGTTCGGCAACTCCACTAGCGGAAACATCGTAGATTGCGAAAAAGCTAACGATATTTCAGTATCCGCAATCATATTTGAAAAGCCGACGAGTAAAATTCAAATTTGTCAATACGACTTTTCAAATCAATCCATCAACGATATCGCCCGCAAAATCGTGAAAGATGCCAAGCACATTCCTTGGGTGAAAGCTGTCGAAATTTATCACTGCATCTCGCCGTTTTCGACGACGCGTCTTTGCGAGGGTCTCGACGCCCTGCCAAGAGACATTCAAGTTTTTGGCGGCATCGTCTGCTCCCCCGACATCACAAGCCCGAATTCCTGTGTGTTTTCGTCAGTGGGCGGCTATACCAAGACAGGCCTTTTAGTGGTGTTCTATGGCGGTAAAGAATTTTATGTGGAATCACGCAAGATTAGCGGTTGGAAACCCATAGGCCGTAATTTCCACGTCACCCGCTCCGAAGGGAATGTCCTTTACGAATTGAGCAGCCTCCCCGCCTACGAAGTCTATAACAAGTACCTGAACATCAAGAACGACAACAACTTTTTCTACAACGCGCTTGAATTTCCGATGCTCTACGAGCACAACGGGATTTCCATCGTGCGTGCCGCCGGAGCAAGCAATCCGGACGGTTCGCTCACCATGTCTTCGGACATAGACGAAGGCTCGATTGTCCGCCTGTCGTATGGCGAACCGCAACTGATTGTCGAAAAAATCAAGGCAGAAAGCGAAAGCGCCGAACAATTCGCCCCAGAAGTCTTGCACATATTCTCTTGCGCCGCAAGAAAGGCATTCTGGTCGCAGCACGAGCCGACATACGAAATTACTCCGTTTAAAAGGATTGCTTCTAGTACAGGATTTTTCTCTCATGGTGAATTTTTGCGCGAGAATGGACATTTGAACCAACACAACATCACGCTCGTCATCGCCTCGATGCGCGAAGGCCCTATCAAAAAACGAGAAATTGCAAAAAGTGATGTTGTCACAAATGAAAGATCTACCCGTCTGCCGCTTGCTGCACGCATGGCAACGTTCATTAGCGAAACATCGTTTGAATTGGAACAGATTAACAGCAAGTTACGTGTCATGAACGAGCACTTGCAAGATGTCGCTACGACAGACAGCTTGACAGGCCTTGAAAACAGACTTGCTTTTGACGCCATTCTATCAACGATTAGTCAAGAAACTTCCGGAGAGAACGCATGGACCATGCTCTTGATGGACGTGAACGGCCTTAAATACGCAAACGATACCTTTGGCCACCAGGCTGGCGACGCACTAATCATCGCGGCAGCGAACGCCATCAAAAACGCATACGGTTCCAACGGAAATTGCTTTAGGATTGGAGGCGATGAATTTGTCGTTATTACGCGAGCCCCGCTAGATTCGCAATTTAAGTTGCAAAGGCAATTGAAAAAATGTGTCGAGGAATACAATAAGACTGCATTGTACCATTTGTCGATTGCTGTGGGCGAAAGCCACTTGTGTAGCGATTCAGGAATCCGTAAGTCCATTAGTGACTGGAAAATGGAAGCCGACTTGAACATGTACCGCGACAAGGTACGTTATCATAAATCGGTTGAAAGCAACGAGAACCAAAATCTCAAGGACTTGATTTCTTGCCTGATATCAGTCGAAGAAGCAAAAGATTCCTATACAGCACACCATTCAGATCGCGTAAAAGCATATTCAGAACTGATTGCCCGTTTCCTAGGTCTTTCGGAAAGTTCGATATCGTTGATTACACATGCGGCACACCTGCATGATATCGGCAAGATTGGGATTCGCGACAACGTCCTTGGAAAGCCGGGAAAGCTAACAAACGATGAATTCGAAATCATTAAACAGCATCCGGTCATTGGCGCAAAGATTCTAATGCAGTCGAACTATACGCACGAAATGGTGCAAATCGTATTGCATCACCATGAACGCTACGACGGCCGCGGCTATCCGGAAGGTCTTAAAGGCGAAGACATCCCAATTGGCGCCCGTGTGATCGCCATAGCAGACTCGATAGACGCTATGACCAGCAAGCGAGTCTACCGTGATGCCATGTCGCTAGATTACTGCCGCAATGAAATCGAGAAGAATCTGGGCGTGATGTACGACCCCGCCATCGGCAAAGTCGTTCTGGAGCATTGGAATGAAATGGTCGATTCCCTATTGTCAATGCGCTCCGGCCGCCCGAAAGTGATTTAAGGATGATAGTTAGTAGTTAGTAGTTAGTAGTTAGTGGTTAGTGGTTAGTGGTCAGTAGACAGTAGGAAGTAGGCAGTAGACAGTTGTTGCAAAAGGAAAACGTCATCCCGAGAAGCGAAGCGACGAAGGATCAAACAAATCTTGCATAGTCTGAAAAGTTTCCATGTAAACAATTAGGCTCACAGTTTTAAAAAACGCGGTTCAATTTGCTAGTCCTTGACGCAACGGACTGAAAACCCGTAGTTCTTGTCACTGTCATAGCTCAAGTACACATTGTAGTTGCCGTACTCCAAATACATGTGGTACGCGTCGCTATTGTGCTCAGTAGAACTCCAGAAATCCGCAAAGAAGCCCTCCTGCAAAAAAAAGCCGAAAGGCTGCCCACCGTTGTTCCTGAAGCCAGCGGGCAACGCCGAGAAGGCGTAGTCGTCCGTTCCGTTACCGTCTAAATCAGAACGCCAATCCCATTTCCAGCCGCTAGTTGACTTGAGCGTACTCCCCGCAATATATTCACCACCATCAAAAAATTTTTTAAAGCCATAAAACCTCTCCAAGAGAAATATACACTAAAAACACTTAGGCTTTGGCTTCACAGCATCGCAAACCATGTATAATGCCAATATGGCTCTTTAAACAAGCACCTCAACCGAGTCAACCATAGCATACAAAATCGCCAATTTTGCAAACGGTTATTTGCAAAATTTGTATAAAAACGATTTTAGGAAAATTTTCATTGTAGATTAAACCTCTAAACTTGACAGAGGTATAATTATGACAAATAAACATTCGCATGATTCTTATGTTCGATCAATTTTCAAAGACCCCGAACGTACAGCAGAATTATTGCGGCTCGCAGCACGGAAAAACATAAATCTCGCCCAATTTCTTGCGACAGTGAATCTTGAAACATTGCAAGAAATTTCCGAAGCATTCAGCGACACTGTAAGCCACGGCGATGGCGATTTGGCATTCACCGTAAAAATCGAAGGAAAAATTCCAAAACAGGCAGAACTTCTTGTTGGAATCATTGAAGAACATAAAAGCTATCCGGACAACCAACTTATTCCTCAATTGGTGAAATATTGGTTTCACATCATGGTAAGAAACAAGAAGAATATTCCAACAATTGCAATTGTTCTTTACAATGGAAAAAAATCGTGGAATATAGAAAAGGAAATCATGTTTCCAAACTATCCCAAATACTACCATAAAATCGGACTACCATTTATTTTAGAAGTTATCGATGTAAGCGATATTTTCAATGACGATGAAATTCCGCACATTTCACCCAAAATCGCACTCGCTCTTGTCGCTATGAAATATGTATTTAGCGGAGATGAGCTCAAGAAACATCTTAAGCCAGCCATAGCCGGACTCAAAGCGCTCCCCCGCGAAGAGGCCAACGACTTTTTGTCCCAAACTTATATATATTTGACGCCTACAGCGTCCGCGGCGGCGGCTCGGTAATACAAATATGCAAGCATATTTTTGCAACGCTCGCCTTGCACGCTTTTAAAACAATGGTTCAAGGGCGATGCCAAGGAGCGATTTGCAATGGATTTTCTTAAATGCAGTCAAGTTTACGGCTACAAGTCTATCGCTGAAGTTGAAGAAGAAGAATTAGAAGCAAAGTTAGCTGAACGAGACCGAGAACTCGCACGCAAAATGCTTGCTTTTGGAGACTCCTTTGAAAAAGTCTCTATCATCACCGGCATTCCCGAAGAAGAACTTCGTACTTGGCACACTAAGTGATTTTTAAACAAACTTATGAAACCCAAAAAATCTCCCGGAGCATTTCCGAGAGATTTTTAATTTATCCAAACAATTTTATCGTTTATCCCTATCAATCCACGGGCGTTCGTTCTTGCCGATGTATATCTGGCGCGGACGGTTGATTTTGCTCTGCGGATCGTCGTGCATTTCTTTCCAGTGGGCAATCCAACCCGGCAAACGGCCAATCGCGAACATCACCGTGAGCATGTTCGTCGGGATGCCCATCGCGCGGTAGAGAATGCCGGAGTAGAAGTCCACATTCGGGTAAAGCTTACGAGCAATGAAGTAATCGTCCTTGAGGGCGGCTTCTTCGAGCTTGATAGCCACATCCAAAAGCGGATCGTGAACGTGTTCGCGTTCGAACACCTGGTACATGAGCTTTTTCAGCACCTTGGCGCGCGGGTCGTAGCTCTTATAGACGCGGTGACCGAAGCCGGAGAGACGGAACGGATCGTTCTTGTCCTTGGCCTTGTCCATCACCTGTTCAATCGTCATGCCACTCTGCTGGATGCGGAGGAGCGTTTCGAGCACAGCCTGGTTTGCACCACCGTGGAGCGGTCCCCACAAGGCGCAAATGCCGGCGCAAATGCTCGCGTAAAGGTTAGCCTGAGAGCTACCCACCATACGAACGGTCGAAGTGGAGCAGTTCTGTTCGTGGTCCGCATGGACAATGAGGAGCGTATTGAGCGCCTTTTCCATGATCGGATCCGGGTGGTACGGGCGAGCCTTACTGCTGAACATCATGTTCAGGAAGTTGCTGCAGTAGCTGCGTTCCGCTTCCGGGTACACGAACGGTTCACCGATACTTGCCTTGTAAGCAAACGCGGCAATCGTGCGAATCTTCGAAATGAGGCCTGCGGTCGTGAGTTCGAATGCACTCGCGATGTTTTCATCGTCGTAGAAACGCGGCGTGAAAAGCCCCACGGCGTTCACCACAGACGAGAGAATACCCATCGGGTGGGCTCCCGGCGGCATTTCACGGAAGAAGTGCAGCAAGTTTTCGTGCAACAGAGCGTTTTCCGTCAAGAGCGTGCGGAAATGGCTCAGCTGTTCCTGGTTCGGGAGTTCGCCGTAAATCAGGAGCCAAGCGGTTTCCGGGAAAGTCGCCTTTTCGGCCAAATCTTCAATGGAGTATCCTCGATAGCGCAGCACACCATGTTCGCCATCGACGAACGTGATTGAGCTTTTCGTGCTACCGGTGTTCAAGTAACCGTAATCCAGCGTGACAAGGCCAGAACTCTTGCGGAGCGCGCTGATATCGAGACCGTGCTCGCCTTCAGTGCCATCAACGACGGGGAGTTCGTAGCTTTTTCCGTTGTAGTTTAAGGTTGCGTTATTGGACATGGATTCTCCAGTTAAGGGGGGTAAGCTTTATTCCAAAGCCTACTTCATCTTCATGATGCAATTATAGATATTTTCAAAGAGCTTGCCGAGCTTTTCAGTCGGAACAGCGCTGAATGCAATGCGGATAAGGCCCGAGAGCATGATCGTGCCCGTGCTGTAATCCTTGATGAGCTTCTGGCGGAGTTCTTCGGCATCGACGCCCTTCGGCTTGATGCACATAAAGTAACCGCTATTGCACGGCATCGGGTCAAAAGCTTCCTTGTATTCCGGGTGAGCAGCCAAGACTTCCTTGATGATGTCGTAACGCTTCTTCAAGGTGGCGTACTTTTCGGCCTTCTGCTGGGCGTATTCGTCGCTCTGGTAAGCGGCGAGCAAAATCTTCTGACTAATGGACGGGCCGTTAGAGATGTTTCCACGGACCGTACCGGCAGCCTTGTCTTCGAGAGCCTTGAGCTGGGCTTCGGTAGCGCCCTTGAAGCCAAAGCTCATAAAGCCCACGCGGAAGCCCCAAACGTAGTCTTCCTTGGTCGGGCCGTCGAGCTTCACGGCGAGGAGGTTTTCGTGAGCATCCACGAGCTTCACAAAAAGGGATTCCTTCGTCACGCCTTCTTCATAGACAAGTCCAAAGTAAGCATCGTCGAGGAGAGCCACGACCTTGTTGCCGGCAGCGGCGCATTCCGTAAGAATCTTGGCGATTTCGACAGCTTCTGTTTCGGTAGCGGTGTAGCCCGTCGGGTTGTTCGGGAAGTTGAGGAGAACGACTTTCTTGCTAGACTTGCTTTCGGCAAGAGCGGCCTTCAAGGCTTCCGTGTCAAAACCACCGTTCTTGAAAGTGTTGAACGTCTTGATCTTTGCGCCACGGGCGTTTTCGAACACGAGTTCGTAGTTGTCCCAGTAGAGGTCCGGGATAATCACTTCGTCGCCAGCGTCAAGGAAAAGGTAACCAGCGCAGCTGATGGCGTGCGTCAAAGCGCAAGTCACCACCGGGTTGCTGAAGTTCTTGGAAGCAAGCGTCGGGTTTTTCTTGATGACCTGAGCCTTCCATTCCTTGCGGAGGTCCGGGTTACCGAAGCTCGGCGCATAGAGGAAAGCCTGCTTCGGGAGGTTCAGGGACTTGAGAACGCAATCCAGAACGAGCGGAGAACCGTCATCTTCGAGAGCTGTACCGATCGTCGCATTGATGTCGGAGCCCTTGGCTTCGGCACCTTGGCCGAGAATACCCTTACGCGGGAAGAAGATTGCCTTGCCCTGTTCAGAGAGCATATCAAGAACGCTGCAACCGTTGAGAGAAAGTTCAGCGTTCAAAGATTGAGCGAGAGGATTGTAGTTCATTCTCAATGTCCTGTTTTGAAATTCCGCGGGGCAATTTAGAAAAATTGCGGGCCAATCGCAAGATTAAAAGGGTATCTATTTTCGCCATACCCCATCAAAAACAGCTTAAAAAAACAAGTATTACAAAAAATGAAAATTTCAGTGACCGTCACCAGCCACTGAAACTTTTCCTCCTCACAGTATTAAACGCTGTCTAGGGCTTTTTCACCTCCACACTAGGGAGATACTTTTCCCAAATTCCACCGATAGCAATTTGATAAGTTCCTTCAGGCAGGCCAAACAATACCACAAACCCATTCTTATAGTCTTCTTCGGTCACCTTTTGGCAGGGATAGAAAAGCGAAGGAAAACCACCTTCTTTTTCATTATAATAATACGATGAGGACAAGCCATCTTCCATGGCAACACAAATACCCTCACCATCTTCCCCGATATTTTTCTTCATTTTTTCATTCCATTCCTCAATATAGGGTTTGTCGCTTTCTGGAGTACTTTCATCAACTGTTGCAAAAAGGGAATCCAAATACACTTTAGCGGTATATACAGGCTCTAAGACGATTTGTTTTAATTCGGCATACAGTTTTCCTTCAATTCCGACAACATGGGCGCTAGCAAAACTTAAAAAGACGTTGGCACCAAGGCTTGAGTCCGCAGAAAGCGCCCGCAATTGGATAGATTGGAACTCGGGGATATAACTATACTTCGGATTATTTTTTGCCAAGTTTTCCAAATACGTAAGAAAGTTTACGCTGTCCAAGTAAAAATAGCCTTCACTGTCAGTAACATGCTGACAACTCTTATCTTCAAAAGAACAATGTTCTTCATAAACAGTCGCTCCCGCTACCGGGTTTCCTTCAACATCAACCACTTGGGCTCTCGCATTTATATACAGATAAATATCCTTATGGGAACCACACATTCTCCGAACAATAACAAAGGTATCGCTCGTATCAGCAACGCTATCCTCTTCGGCAGCACTCTTGGCCAGCGAACCACAGCCCAAATCACCTTCGTTGACATACTTGCGAACCAACGATGTATCCAATTCGGCAAGAGGTCCCAGTTGTTCAACAGGCTTTCCCGTCTGCGTTTCGCTAAAAGAAGACGCCACATTATCATCACTGCAAGCGGCAAGGATTCCGAGACCAAGCACAGCCACAGCAAGGCCTAACTTTGTAATTTTACTTGTAATCATAA
>JAEEGK010031400.1_pt1 | contig 10472 bp, 6 predicted proteins | sample 8958771 | NCBI WGS metagenome assembly JAEEGK01 (sample SAMN16246547, study PRJNA631951) | gut metagenome | biome: gut microbiome; feature: rumen; material: SC-attached | host: Bos | place: Iran: Karaj | collected 2018-10 | reverse complement strand
ATAAATATTAGCACAAAAATAACAAAATTTAATAAATTGTTAATATTATAATTAAAAAAATTAAATATATTATATATTAGTAAATTATTTATATTTTTCATTTTGTTTTACTATTAAGAATATAAATTACAAAAGTATTAAATAAAATATCTAAAGATTACAACTAAATAAAAGTTAAATAATTTTTATAATTATTATTAGATAAATACAAAAAATGTATAATTTTTCTTTCAAAATAACTAAATGTTACAATTGAAGAGAAGAAATTCTTGAAAATAGATCTGGATTAATATGTTTTTTATTTAAATTTGGCGCATTTGATAAATAATTCATACAATTATTATTATTACTATCTTTAGTTTGAAAAGTTAAATTTTGTTCATTTGTTTCTAAATCAATATCACATAAGGCCTTATTCATATTATCCAAAAATTCTTTTTTTGGAATTGGTGATTTAATTATAACTTTAGTATATACAAATTTTTGAATATCTTTATTTATAGATTCATTAGATATTATCTCTTTTATACACTCATTTCTATTTTTCATTTTTTCCTCTTATTCAAATATTTATATTATTTTAATCATAATAAATATATCATAATTTTAATTATTTTAATTTTATTTACTTAATTTTATATGATAATATATTTTCTTTATAATATATTTTTATTTTAATATAATTACATAATACTATTATTTAATTTATTTGGATTACTTTTTATTATTTGTAATAAGTCATTATAAATAAATATATAATAAAAATACTTATATATATATAATAGCCATATTTTGTAAAATAATTTTCTCACTTAATATTATCTATAAGCATATTATAAATATTTTTAATTAATTGATTTGTATTCATATTAAATAAATTCCAATATGATTTATTTTTCTTGTCTAAATAAGGTAAGCACATCATACCAGTTTGTAAATCTTTAATTTTAATTCCTGATCTATAAACACCATAAAAAACTTTCTTATTATGAATTCTAATAAAAGGACCATTAATTTTACCTTTTGTCCAAAAAGTAATGAGACAATTTAAATACAATTTTTTAATCCCATTAACAAAAATTCCAAATCCATCTTTTTTTCCTTCTTTATAATATCCAATATATTTTTTTCCAACACTCCAAGAAAAAAATCCAAAACCATTTAATTCTCCATCATAAACTTCTCCTTCATAATATTTTCCATCTCCATAAATAAAAATACCCATACCTTGAATTTTATTATTTATAAATTCACCTTTATAAATAGTACCATTATCCCATTTATATGTACCAATACCATTTTTATATTGATCTTTAAATTCTCCATAATATATTGATGAATCATTCCAAATTTGAATACCAATTCCATTTATTTTATCATTCTTCCATTCACCTTGTATTATTGTTCCTTTTTTTGTTGATTTAAAAATTCCAAAACCATTTGGTTTATTATTAATATAATATCCTTCAAATTTTGAATTTGTATTTTTATCACTAAATCTACAATAATTATTGATTTTATTATCTATAAATGTTCCTATTAATTCATGATTATCTTCCCATAAAATTATTCCAAAACCATTTTTTAAATTATTTATTTTGAATCCTATATATCTAAAATTTTTTGGTTTTTTAATAAATAAACCTTTAATTTTATCAATTAATAAATCTTCTTTATTAATTTTATTTATATCTTTTTCTTTATAATCATTATCATTTATATTTTTTGTATTTTTTGTACTATCACTTGCTATATCTTCAGTAAAGGTATCTTTTAAAGTTTTTAATGATGCTTTTTCAGTTAATTGAGGTAAATTATATGAAGGGTTTATATTATTTATTGTTTGTATGAAATTTTTTTCTGTTATTGATGTTTTTTTTGGATTTTGAATTTTTTTAATTTTATTATATTCTAATAAATTAAATTGATGATTAAATTTTTCATTTTTAATTTTATCAAATAATGAATTTGCCCTTTTTATTATTATTTTTTTTGGATTTAATAAAAGAAGAGATGAATTTTCACTAACATTTGATCTTCTACTTGAGATATCATTGAAATTATTTTTTGATATATCTTCATATTTTATTGATTTTTTTAGTTTAAGATTTACCATTTTTAACTTTTTTTCAAATATATTTTTTTTTTCAGTTATTTTATTTCTTCTCCTTGGACTTAAATTTTTTAATATTTCATTTTTATTTTTATTTAATGAATGTTTTATATTATTAATATTAATATCATTTATTATCATTTTATTTGAATTTGAATCATTATTTTTATATTTTGATTGAAAGATACTTTTCTTTTGTGATATATCTAAAGAATTAATTAATTTTAAATTTGAACGGTTGTCTGAAAATTCTTGTAGTTGTTTTTTTGATTTTTGATTTCCCATTTTTTTATTGTTTTTTTTAATTGATGAGAAATTGATTAAGATTAAATAAAATGAAATATTCCAATTTCATTTTTATTTAATGTATATTTATTTTTTAAATTTAATTACTTTGAAAGAATATTTTAATAAAAAATGTTATTAATTATATTTAAAACATGTGAATAATGATTTTTTGAATTTAATGTAAATTATTTATTTTTAAATATTTTAATTGAAAAAAAATCTTATAAAAATGAAATAAAAATATATAATTTCTATTTTAGTAATAAAATAAATTATTAAATTAGAAAAATTAATTCCTAAAAAAAAATTTTTTTAATTCTTTAAAGAATTAATTTAAAGAATTAATTAATGGAAAGCTTAACTAATAATAATACACAAAAAGAAAAAGAAGAAAAAGACCAAATATTAAATAAAAACTCATCAAATAACCCATCCAAAACTCTAAATTCATTCAATCCTGAAACTAATATACAAGAAATAAATTATGAAATTGAAGAAAACAATTTCAAAAATTCCTTTTCATTAGACAATATGACACATATAAATCTTAATGAAAAATCCCAAAATATAAAAAATGAAAATTTTTCATTTGAACAAGAAGAGAATTTATTTAATGAATTAATTTCACAAATTAAAGAATGTAATATTGGAAAAATTGAAGAAATTTTAAAAGAAAAACCACATTTTATAAATAAAATTTCAAATGAAAGTTTAACCCCGCTTCAATATAGTATTTTATATTCTGATTTACAAACATTTAAAAAAATAATAGAATTTAATCCTGATATTAATGTAATTGTTGAAGGAATGTCAATTATTCATTTATCTTTATTAAAATGTATTTTTAAAAAAGAACAAAAAAGATGTTCAGAAATATTTCATTTTATTATTGAAAAATATCCTGAACAAAAAAATTATACTGATAGATTAGGAAGAACTTATCTTCATATTATTTTTCAATATGATTTTTCAGAAGCTTTAAAAGGAATTAATGTATTAATAAATGAATTATTTAAAATTGATAATAATGGTGATTATGTTATTAATTATGCTTATAAATATAATAGTTTTAATTCTTTTGTCCAAATTGGAGAAAATTTTCAGACTTTAAAAGAATTATATTTAAAAATTAGAGAAGAATCAAAATTAAATCAAGGATTAAATTATAAAAGAGAAGAAGTTTTTTTTGAAAATTGTCTTATTCATCATGAATATCAAATTATTGGATTTATTGTTATAAATTGTTTTGGATTTGATAATGAAGTTAAAGATGATATGGAAGCTATTTTAAAAAGATATTCACAAATTACTCATATAGAAAAAGAAGGAGTTTATGGTATAAATTCAATTTATTATAATGCATTAATTGCTTATAAAAGTTGGGAAAGAATTCATTCTAAAAATAAAATTAATAGAGAAGAATTTAAATTTGACTTTAAGTCCAATATAAGAAAAACTGGAATTATTTTTAATAATAATTGTTTATTACATTTAGAATTACCTGAAGATCCTATTAAAAGAAATAAAAGAAAAAAAGAAATAAAAGATAATCCAGATAGATATAATGTTTTAATATCAGAAAATAATAATGGTATATTAAATAATGATATATTTGATTCTGATAAATTCATTATTCAAAAAAGCACAAGAGAAGCATGTTTAAATGACATATTAAAATGTCATGATATAAATTATATACAAAATATAAAAAATAAATGTGATAACATTTCTAAAAAAAATTCACTAAAAAATAAAAATAATAATAAAAATAATAATTTAGAAACAGAAAAAATTAATCAATTTGAAATAGAAAAAGATGATATTAAAATAGAAAAAATAAATTCAGACACATTTATTTCAAAAAATACATTTAATATAATTACATCAACTATAGGAAGTATATTTGATGGAATTGATTTAGTAATATCAGGAGAGTGTGCAAATGCCTTTATAGTAATACGTCCTCCAGGACATAATGCAGGGTATTTTGGTCCAGTTGAAAATAATTTAAATAAAACTAATAATTGTATTATTAATAATGCTTGTATTGGTGCTGCTTATGCAAGATATAAATATAGAAATAATGGAATTTCAAAAATTGCTATTTTTGATTATAATGCTTTTTGTGGAAAAGGAAGTGAAGAAATTATTCAAATGTTACATTCTAAAGTTTTTTCTAAAGATATGGATTATGATAAAGTTGGGAAAATTAATATAAGAAAAGATAAAAATATTAATTGGTTAAATTTCGATGATGCTAAAAATATTTTATATATTTCTACACATATTAATAAAAATAATAATAATGATAATAATAATGATAATAATAAAGAAAATAATAATAATAATAATGATATTACTAATAATTATTCTTTTGGAAATAATATAAATAATACTAAAGAAGATGATGAAATTTATCCTGCTGGAATATATAATATACCTTTTAATTCAAAACAAATATATTCATATGAATTTAGAAATGTTATTAGAAGTAAAGTAATTCCAAGATTATGTAAATTTAAACCTGATTTAATTATTTTATGTTCAGGATTTGATGGTCATGAATTAGAAGAAAATGGAAATCAAATGTTTTTACAAGAATATGATTATGCATTTTTAACTGAACAATTACAATTTGTTGCTGATCTTTATTCAAAACAAATGATGATTAGTATTTTAGAAGAAGGTTATAATATTAAAAGTGGTATTATATCATCTTTTGCACAAAGTGTTTTTACTCATGTTAGACATTTAAATTTAGCTGCTAATATGGATTATATTTTTGATGTTAAATTAAAGAAAAATATGAGAAAAAATGAATATGAAAATGATTTGGAAATTTTTAAAAAAATTGAAAGGTTTAAAAATGTTGAAAATATAAATAAAATTGAAGTAAAAGATAATCATGAAAAGGAAAATGTTGTTAATTTTATTCATGAATTTGATATTTCTCATAATTTTAATGGACATGATAAAATTCATTCACAAAATAAAACTTATAATATTAAAAATATTTTAGATGTACCAAAACATTTAATTAAAAGGAAAACAAATAACAATGTAATATAATAAATAATATTTTTTAAATAAATTTTTTCTTTCATTTTTAATATAAAAAAATATAATAAAAAGCAAAAAAAAAAAAAATAAACAAAAAAAATAAATAAACAATAAAAACATTATAAAAAAAACCAAAAATAAAAAAAATAATTTTTTAATTTAAAATAATTTTAAATTAAAAATGAATAATTACGAGGTATTATCGGAAATAGGAAAAGGAAACTTTGGAACAATAACAAAAATTCTCCGAAAATCAGATAAAAAGATATTAGTATGGAAAGAATTAGATTATAGTCAAATGTCAGAAAAAGAGAAGCAACAATTAGTAAATGAAGTAAACATTCTTCGTGAATTAAAAAATCAAAACATAGTAAGATACTATGATAGAATAATAGATAAAAAAAATACAAAAATTTACATAATAATGGAATATTGTGAAGGAGGAGATTTAAGTCAATTAATAAAAAGATGTAAAAAGAAAAAAGAATCAATACAAGAAGACATAATATGGAAAATATTTACACAAGTAATTTTAGCAATTCATTACATTCATAATTTTAAATCAGGAAAAATTTTACATAGAGATATAAAACCAAGCAATATTTTTTTAGATAAAGAAAATAATATAAAATTAGGTGATTTTGGTTTAAGTAGAGAATTATCAGAAAAATCAAAATTTGCATATTCACATGTAGGAACACCATATTATATGTCACCAGAACAAATTGATGAATTAAAATATAATGAAAAAAGTGATATTTGGTCACTTGGTTGTTTTCTTTATGAATTAGTTACTTTTCATCCTCCTTTTCAAGCAAAAAATCAAATTCAATTAGCTAATAAAATTAAAAGTGGAAAAGTTGAAAGAATAAATTTTTGTTATAGTGAAGAATTATGGAGAATTATTAATTGGATGCTTAATGTTAATTACAATTTAAGACCTTCTTCTGAAGATTTGTTAAATGTTCCTCAAATTTCTATAAGATTGAGAGAAAAAAGAATTAAAGATAATATAAATAGAATTAAAATTATGGAAGATAATTTGAAAAATAAAGAAATTTTACTTAATGATAGAGAAATTAAAATTGGAGAAAGGGAAAAAATTGTTTTTGAAAAAGAAATTGAATTGAAGAATAAGGAAATTGAATTAAATGAAAGGGAAAAAAATTTAAATGAGATTAATAAGAAAATTAAAAGTGGAAGTTTTAGTACAAATTATTCTAATAATATGGGTGTGAGTGGGATAAGTGAAAATAATACTAATTTAAATCAAAATAATATTAATAATGAGCATAATATTTCTATAATTTATGGTAATCCAAATATTAATACTAATGCAAATGTAATTTCATCATTAAATAATCTTTCAAAAAGAAATATATTAGGAAAAAGTTTTGATTATGCGTATTATACAAATGCATATAAAGAAATTAATCATTATGAAGATTATAATCCAATTGAAACAAAAACAAATATTCAAAAATCAATTCATTTAAATTCTACTAAAATATCTACAGAAAATTATCCTGATTATTCAAGTAATTATATTAGTAATACTTCAAATAATAATATTTCAAGTAATTATATTAATAATATTTCAAATAATAACATATCAAATAATTATAATAATAATATTTCAAATAATAATTTATCAAATAATAATAATAATTATAATAATGAAAATAATACAAATACAAATATATCAAATAGTTATAATACTATTGCATCAAATAATAATTTAGTATCAAATTATATAAATTATTCATCAAACTTCACCACCCAATCAATCAAACCTTTCACATCAATAACAACAAAACAAACTATTGATAATGACTATTCAGTAATTAATAATTACAATCCTAATTATAGAAAAAATTCATTTGATTTTCAATCATTTGATTCAAAAGATAGTATTTCAAATAGAAAAAATAATCATAATAAAATCCCTTATAATAATTCACAAAACTCATTTAAGTTTGACCCATCACTTTATAATGAAACAAATGAAAATACAATAACTCCATTAACAACAAATACAAATAGATCATTTTCAGATAAAAGAAATATAAAAAGAGCAAGCACACCAAAATTAAATTCAATATCAAATAGATATAATCATATTTCACAAAATAAAACTATTTCAAATAATAATTCAAATTCAATAAATAATAATAATGCTGTTTCATATTATTATTCAAAATATATTACAAGGAATAATTCTGGTGTTTCTATTAATAAAATGATTAATCAAAATAAAAATTATTCAGTTGGAAAAAAAATAAATAATAAAAAATAAAATCTATAAAATTTTTTTTATAATATAATATTTCTTATTTAAATTTTAATATATGATAAACTATTTAATTTTTTTACAATCAATCATTATTTTAAAAAAGTTTATTATTGATATAATTTTTAAGTATTTACAGAGCAAATTTTATAGTTGATAATTAAAAAGAAATTATACTGCATATATAATATTATTTTTTAAATAGTTTGAAATTTAAAAATAGTTTAAATTAAGAAGTCATATTCATTAATAATCCTTTTTTATATTCATTAAAAACTTCCAAACTGATACAAGTTTGAAAATCTAATAAAACTAAAAGATTATATTCAAGTAAATTTAATTCTTTTAAAGATATACCAGATATTTCAGAATAATAATTATTTTTATAAAAACAATCTTCATTTACTTTAAGCGCAATTAATATACAAGTGAATAATAATTTATGTATAGTAAATTTATTTACAGGTACATTTTTAATACATAGCCTATCAATATAAATTAAACTTGATACTAAGGTATTCTCTTCAATGTTTGTGTAGAGAATTATTCTTTCCAAGTATTTATAAATTGAAACTTCGGGAATTTCATCATTGTTAAAAATATCCAATGAAGATATTTCTTTTGAATATCTTTTCTTTTTAATATTATTTGGAGTATTAATATACTTTTCTAAAATATTTGAAATTGATAGCGCAATTTTATATATAGGTTTTTGAAATTCTTCAACATTGATTTCTTCTATATCTACTTCTACACTAGAGTTTGAATCTTCACTATTGAATGATAAATCATTTTTTTTTTCATTAAAAGGAGAATTTATGTCTAATTCATTTGCCATTGAAGAAAGAGACATTTTTGATATTTTTTAAATTTATTATATATATTGTTATATATTATTTTCTTGTATATATTTTTATAAATATTTTTAAATCAAGGATATTATTTTACAATTGTTTTTTTTAATATTTTTTAATATCTTAAAAAAATGAATAAGATTTATATTATTTTTTCTCAAAATATTAAAATTCTTTAAAATAGAATTTTACAATGGAAAAAAAAAAAAATTAAAAACTTATTATATATAATTAAGAATAAAAAATGGGAAATGAATTAACATCAGATTTTCATCCTAATATAGCACAAATTAATAAATCATTGATAAATTTAAAAATAATAATTCCATCAAATTCATATTTAATAGGAAATATAATAGAAGGAATAATATCAATAAATTTAAGAGAACCAATAAGATTAAAAAATATAACAATTTATTTAAATCAAAATCAAGGATGGGAAATAAATGAAAATAAAAAATCATCTTCAAGTATTCAAATAACATCTTTAGATATAAATTTATTTAATATAGCAAAAAATAATGAAAATTTATATATAATGGAAAAGGGAAATTATCAATTTAAATTTTCATTAAAAATACCAAATAATATTTTACCATCATTTTTATTTTTTAGAGGATTTAAAATTGGTTTTATTAAATATTCTCTTTTAGCAGAAATTAGTACTGATTTAAAAAATGAATTATTAGATGAGAAAATAATAGTTATAAATATGTCAAATGAATCAATAGTTGATAAACCTTTTCCTTTTGAAGTATCTAAAAATATTAAAATGCTTTTTGTTGATTATGGTACAAATATAATTAAAGTTAATATGAATGAAGGTATATATAATTATAATAATGAAATTAATTTTAAAGTCCAAATTAATAATAAAAATTGTACTGCAACTATTCGTTCAATTCATTTTGAAATTTATAGGAAAGTAACTTTCTTTTCTAAAAATTTCAGAGAAGAATCAATTGAAGAACAAAAATTAAATGATGGTGATTTTATATATGAAATCAAACCAAATGAAATTAAAAATTTTGAAATGAAACTTTATCTTCATGGAAAAATAATTCAAGATTATTTATTGTTTTATAGTAATAAAATAAAAAATTCTATATTTCATGGAATTTCTCATTTAATGAATTATATGCTTCCTTCAATAACAACAAGTGATTATATTAAATGTGAATATAAAATAAATTTAAGTTTAAAATACGTTGGAATTATTCCTGATGATGAAAATGAAAGAGTAACAATTCCATTAATTTTATCATCTTTTCCTCAAGGAAATTTAAATAATAAGAATTTATTTCAATTTCAAATTTGTCAAATGTTTTTAATTAATAATTTTCCTGATGATTCAGGAAATAAAAATATTAATGACATAAATAATTTTAATTCAATGCCAGTTATTAATCCTAATGATATTTATAATAATTTCCCAAGAGAAAATAATAATTTATATAATAACTATTATAATAATAATCAAATTAATATTAATAATAATAATGGAAATAATATACAAGTTAATAATATGATGTCACAACCAGCACCATTAATTAATAATAATAATAGTAATAATAGTGATTCATTTAATTTATTAAATGGAAATAATGAAAATACTTTTAATATAAATGATGTATATAATCCAATTGATGATAATGCACCTCCACCTACTATTTAGTTAATTAATTTTTTATATTATAATTAATATAAATTTATTAATTAATTTTTAAATTTTACAATAATGATTAACTGTAATTTTTTTCTCATATTTTAATGGATAGCATAATAAATCTAGTTATAAATTTAATATTTTATAATAATTTAATGATTGATTCATTAAAATCTTTATAAAATATTTCTTTTTTTTTAA
>JAEEGK010031399.1_pt1 | contig 10472 bp, 5 predicted proteins | sample 8958771 | NCBI WGS metagenome assembly JAEEGK01 (sample SAMN16246547, study PRJNA631951) | gut metagenome | biome: gut microbiome; feature: rumen; material: SC-attached | host: Bos | place: Iran: Karaj | collected 2018-10 | reverse complement strand
TGACGGGCACGAACCTGTTCTGCCTGACCAAGTACTCCGGCTATGATCCGGAAGTGGATACCCGCCGTTCGACCCCGCTCACCCCGGGCGTGGACTACTCCGCCTATCCCAAGAGCATCGGCTTCGTCGCCGGTATCAACCTCACCTTCTAATCCGCTGCACCCATGAAAAAGATTGTGAATATCCTTTTTGCGGTCCTGGTGGCCGTGATGGCGGTTTCCTGTGAGAAATTCCTGGATTCGAAATCCCCGTCCACGTTCGACGCGGCGACCGTTTATTCCAACTACTCCCTCACGGAGAATACCATCTTCTCCATCTCCCAGTCTTTCGGAGAGACGAACAACTATCGCGGCCGCTACCTCCCCTGGATCGGCCTGAACAGCGATATCGAGTGGTACAACACGTACAAGCCCACCGACGAGAAATACCAGATCGCGGGCTATGCGCAGTTGCCCAACAACAACCAGTTGAACCTGAACAACGGCCCCTTCGCCAAGATGTACGAGGCGATCGAGCGGGCCAACCTGTGCATCGAGGGCATCCGCGAGTTCGGCAACCCCGGGGAGAACAAGGACATGGCCTATCTGCTGGGCGAAGTCCTCACGCTCCGTGCGATGATCTATTACGACCTCGTCCGTGCCTGGGGTGATGTCCCGGCCCGTTTCGAGTCCACCACCAGCGAGACCATCTACAAGGCCAAGGAAAGCCGCGACGTGATCTTCAAGCAGTTGCTTGCGGACCTGGAAGAGGCCATCCCTTACCTCCCGTATCCCGGCGCCACCGCCGCGACGTCCCGTACCGACCGCGTGAACAAACTGTTCGCCGAAGGCCTGTACGCCCGCATCGCCCTGATGGCTTCCGGTTACGCCCAGCGTCCGGACGACGGCATGGTGGGCACCGGCGACCTGGGTTCGAACCGCCTCAGCAACGATCCGGATCTCCAGAAGAGCGTCCTCTATCCCAAGGCCCTGGCCTACCTGCAGGATGGCATCGACTCCGGTTCCGCCTCCCTCGAGGACTTCGAGACCCTGTGGAAGAACCAGAGCAACCGCGACAACCTCGTCGCCGGCCCCGGCCACGAGTCCCTGTTCGTGATCCCGTTCTCCGACGGCCGCGGCCGCTGGAACTACACCTTCGCGGTGCGTTCCGAGGGCTCCAGTTATGCGGGCGGCGCCACCGTCACCCGTGGCGGCGATGCCGGTCCGGTTCCCACGATGTGGTTCGACTATGACCCGGACGACGTCCGCCGTGACATCACCTGTGTCAACTGGCGCTGGAACAACGAGGACGAACCCGAACTGGTGGGCATCCAGCGCTGGTACTTCGGCAAGTACCGCTGGGATTGGATGACCCGCGACCCCTACAAGGGCGGCAATGACGACGGTGTGAAGCCCGTGGTCCTCCGCTATGCCGACATCCTCCTGATGGCCGCCGAGATTGCCAACGAGCAGGGCGACATGCTGGCCGCCAAGGACTACCTCCTCCAGGTCCGCGAGCGCGCCTTCAAGGGCAACGAAGACAAGGCTGAAACCTATGTGGAGAAGATCACCTCCAAGGAGGCGATGTTCAACGCCATCGTGGACGAGCGCGCCTTCGAGTTCTGCGGCGAGATGACCCGCAAGTTCGACCTCATCCGCTGGGGCATCCTCAAGGAGAAGATGGACCAGGCCAAGCAGAAGATGAAGGACCTCCGCGACCTGACCGGCGAATATGCCCAGGTGAACATGCTGGGCGGCGACGTTTACTACCAGGTGGACGGCAAGCGGCTCATCATCTACGGATTCAACGGCGAAGCCGTCAAGCCCGTCGGCCCGTGGGAGAAGAAGGCCGAGTACTTCAACAAGGTCGTGGACAGCAAGGGCCAGGACACCGGCCTCTATGACGATCTGGTGAACGGCATCTACTACAGGGATCCCGAGCAGTATATGTTCTGGCCCATCTACAACGACACGATGACCAACAGCCAGGGCCGTATCAAGAACGACTATGGCTACGAGAGCCTTTAATACCGACGCATTATGAACTACAAGACTATACTGAAAGTTTCCCTGGCGGCCCTTCTCGGCCTCACCGTGCTTTCCGGCTGCGTGAACAAGGAATGGGACGAGATCACCGAACTGAACCTCGCCCGCTGCCTGGTTCCGGGTAATCTCACGGCCCGTGTCGATGCCTCCGCAGGTGATGTGGTCACCTTCGGCTGGGATGTGAACAAGGACGCCGGCGGCTACGAACTCGCCGTCTATAAGGACGAAGCGATGACGCAGTTGGAGAACAGTTGGGCGCTCGAGCCCGGCGAGGTTCCCTATACGACCCGTCTGACCGCGGACCAGAAGTACTGGTTCACCGTGCAGGCCTACCGGGTGAATGCCGATGGCGTCAAGGTGCCCGGCACCGAGTCCAAACTCTCCGTCTATGACGGCTCCATCAAGACCTATGCGGTCAAGGACAACCTCTTCCTGGAGGTCAAGGGACGCACGACGAACTCCGTCACCCTTTCCTGGAGCAACGAGGTTTCCGACTATGATGAGGTCACCGAATTCGCCGCCGTTCCGGTGAAGGGCGGAAAGACCGTCAGGAAGGAAATCTCCTCCGCTGAAGCCGTTGCCGCCGCCGCGGCCGTGGAAGGTCTCGATCCTTCCACCGAGTACCAGATCACGCTCTTCTATATGAGCGCATCCCGCGGCACCGTCGATGTCTGGACGAAGGCCGAGCAGGGGAGCGCCGTGACCATCACGACCTCCGAAGAACTCAAGACGGCCGTTAACTCGGGTGGCAACTACTATCTGCCTTACAGCGAGGCGGGTTACTCGATGGGAACCGCCAAGCCGGCCGGCGACCTCACCCTCATCGGTGAACTCGGTCCCGACGGTTCAAAGCCTGTGGTGACCGGTAAGGTGGAACTCACCGCCGACCTCACCGAGGCCAACGCCAAACTCTACTTCGAGAACATCAAGTTCGACGGCACCGCCGGCTCCCGCATCGTGGAGCACACGGGCGGCTCCCCGGTCCTCGAGAGCATCATCTTCGTGAACTGCGAGATCACGAACTTCCTCGCCGGTTTCTTCTACGGCAACAACGACAATGTCTTGAAGATCGGCACGTTCAAGTTCGACTCCTGCGACATGTACGGGATCATCGGCAGCGGCGGCGATGCGGTGGACATCCGCAAGACCACTGAGATCGACGAAATCGCCTTCGTGAACAACACGATGTACGACGGTATCCGCACCCTGTTCCGCATCGACGCGTCCGACGCCATCAAGATCGGCCACATCGACTTCGAGAACAACACCGTGAAGAACATCGCCACCATCGACGACGGCAACAACCGCGGCATCTTCGCCGTCCGCGTCCCGCACGATATGACCCTGACGAACAACCTGTTCCTGTTCGAGGACGGCGGCAAGACCGAGGACACCGACCGCGCCCAACTGTTCCAGAACAACGCGAACACCGTCGAGCCCACCTTCCGCAAGGCTTCCGGCAACTACAGTTACGCCCACGGCAAGGACTTCTTCACGAAGATCTCCGCCCAGGCCGCCGGTTTCGTGACGATGAACGTGGACCCGTGCTACAACTCCAAGGGCAACTTCTTCCAACTGGCCGCCCAGGATCTCATCGAGAACAAGGTGGGCGCCTCCAAGTGGTGGATCCAGTACGTGGAGAAGCCGGAAGACCTCACGCAGAACGTGATCACTTCCGCCCACACCTGGAACCTGCAGAATGCCAGCCTCTTCGCCGGTGACGTGAAGAACTCCCGCGTGCGGGACGAACTCCTGCTCGTCGGTACCGAGGCCACCCCGCTGAATGCCGACGGCGGCATCACCTTCAAGCAGGCTACCGTCCTCACCCGCAAGGGCATCCCGACCGAGGGCTATGCCGCCTTCAAGGTGAACGCTCCCGGTTCCGTGGACATGCTCCTGTCCGATCCGGACAAGACCGGCGCCAGCGTGGTCGTCGCCCTGTACGATGACAGCGGCTTCTCGATCCAGGGCGGTGCGGTCGCTTCGGCGGCCAACCCCGAGGTGCAGAAAGTCGTCGTCCCTACGGTCAGCGGAGAGGGTACCATCTACCTCTATTCCACCGGTAACGTGACCATTTCCAAACTGGGCTGGAGCGAGGATACGCAGGCCCTGGACAAGGTCCTGGAGACACCGAAGCCGGTTGTCGAGCCTGTCACCCTGACCGAGGGCGACGAGACCGCCGTGACCATCACCTGGGATCCCGTTTACGCGGCCGATCACTATGTGGTCGTGTTCAACAAGCGCACCCAGGACCCGCAGACCGAAACCAGTTTCACCGTTCCTGCCGAGGACATCGCCGAACTCAAGGCCGGTCTGTACTCCTTCACGGTGCAGGCCTTCCCGTCGGACATCGACCTCTATTACACGGCTTCCGAGAAGGGGAACGCTTCCTTCGCCATCCAGCCGAAGGGCGGCGGCGACGAGCAGGTTGAGGTCACCCTCACCTGGGACTTCTCCGCGGCCGACTGGCAGGAGCAGTTCGCGGCGTATGGCGCGGCCAATGCCGACATCACCGACTGGGATCTCACCTATGACGGTCTGACCATCCACTCCGGCTCGAAGAGCAAGTATAACACAACCTTCTTCCAGTTCGGCGGCAAGAGCGGTGACATGGACCGTTACTTCAAGTTCACGGCGCCCGAGCAGGGTACCTTGAAGGTCACGGCCTCCAACACCGGCAGCAGCGAGGCGCTCGACCGTACGGTGCAGGTGGCGGTGGGCGATGACGTCCAGGCGCAGCCCGGCGGCGTCTCCTCGAACAGCCCCGTTGAACTCGAGTTCAGCATCGCTGCCGGCGAGGTGATCATCACCGCTCCGGTGAACGGCCTCCGCTTCTACAAGATCGAGTTCACCTACACGACGGGCGCTGCCGCGGCTGTCGAGTTCGACTGGGACTTCGCTTCGGCTCCCTGGCAGGATGCCCTCGCAGCCCTCGGCGCCGCAGGTGCGGACATCACCAACATCGACCTGACGGTGGAAGGCCTGATGTTCCATTCCGGCTCCAAGAGCAAGTATGGTGCGAACTATATCCAGTTCGGCGGCAAGAGCGGCGACATGGACCGTTACTTCAAGTTCACGGCACCGGACCAGGGCACCCTGAAGATCACGACTTCCAACACCGGCAGCAGCGAGGCGCTCGACCGTACGGTGCAGGTGGCGGTGGGCGATGACGTCCAGGCGCAGCCCGGCGGTTTCTCCTCGAACAGCCCCTCCGAACTCGAGTTCAGCGTTCCGGCCGGCGAGGTGGTCATCACCGCCCCGGTGAACGGTCTCCGTTTCTACCACATCTACTACACGAACCAGTAGCAGGTATTTACAAAGGGAGCCGGGGGTGATACCCCGACTCTCTTCCAAGATTCTAAAACACAAACAGATATGAGTTTCATCAACGACAACTTCATGCTCCAGACGGAGACTGCCCGGCAACTCTACCATGAGCATGCCGCGAAAATGCCCATCATCGACTATCACTGCCACCTCGTGCCGCAGCAGATCGCCGAAAACATCCAGTTCCGCGACATCACCCAACTGTGGCTGGTGGACGGTCACTACGGCGACCACTACAAGTGGCGCGCGATGCGCGGAAACGGCGTGTCCGAGGACTACCTGACCGGCGGCAAGCACACGGCCTGGGAGACCTTCGAGAAGTGGGCGGAGACCGTTCCGTACACGATGCGGAACCCGCTGTACCACTGGACGCACCTGGAACTGAGCCGCGTGTTCGGCATTGACAGACTCCTGTGCCCGGCGACGGCCCGCGAGATCTTCGAGGAGTGCAACGCGAAACTGGCCACCCCGGAATTCCGCGGCCAGGCCCTCATCCGGAAGTTCGGCGTGGAGGTGGTCTGCACCACCGACGATCCGGCCGACGACCTCCGCTGGCACAAGATGATCGCGGAGCATCCCTTCGGCACGAAGGTGATTCCCGCCTGGCGCCCGGACAAGGCGATGGCCATCGAGAACCCGGCCGCTTACAAGGCGTATCTGAAGCAACTTGGCGAGGCCGCCGGCCTGGAGATCCGCTCCTACCGCGACCTGTGCGAGGCCCTGCAGAAGCGTCACGATTTCTTCGCCTCCATGGGTTGCAAACTCTCCGACCACGGTCTGGAGAACTTCTATGCGGCCGACTACAAGGAGGTCGAGATCGAACTGATCTTCCAGAAGGTCCTGATGGGCATCGCCCCGAACGGCCGCGAACTGGAGAAGTTCCGCAGCGCGTTCCTGCATGACCAGGCCGTAATGGACGCCGAGGCCGGCTGGGCCCAGCAGTTCCATATCGGCGCCATCCGGAACAACAACACGAAGATGTTCAACGAGGTGGGCCCGGACACGGGCTATGACGCCATCCACGACCCGGAGATCGCGGCCGCCGGCCACCGGTTCTTCGACCGGCTCACCCTGGAAGGAAAACTGGCGAAGACCATCCTTTACTGCCTGAATCCCAAGGACAACGCCGTCATGATGACGATGGCTTACACGTTCAACGACGGCACCGTTCCCGGCAAGATGCAGTTCGGTTCGGGCTGGTGGTTCCTGGATCAGGAAGTGGGCATGCGCCGCCAGTTGGATTCCCTGTCCGCGCTGGGTCTCCTGAGCCGTTTCGTGGGCATGCTTACGGACAGCCGCAGTTTCATCAGTTACCCGCGCCACGAGTATTTCCGTCGCATCCTCTGCGACGTTCTCGGCAAGGACGTGGAACAGGGTAAACTCCCGGCCTCCGAACTCGACTTCATCGGCAAGATGGTCGAGGACATCTCCTACAACAACGCGAAGAATTACTTTAATTTCTAGTCCCTGCCGTTTCGAGCGAAGTCGAGAAATCTATGGATTACATCAAGATCAACCCCGCCGACAACGTCGCCGTCGCCCTCCGGGACCTCTCCAAGGGGACCGTGGTGGAAGGCGTGACCTTGTCGATGGACATCCCCCGCGGCCACAAGATCGTCCTGCAGGACCTCAAGGCAGGGGAGAACGTCATCAAGTACGGCTTCCCGATCGGGCATGTGACGCGGGATGCGGCCGCCGGCACCATGGTGGACCATACTTGCATCAAGACGAACCTGGAAGGCCTGCTGGATTACAGTTACCAGCCTGCGCTGGTGGACATTCCGGCCGCTCCCATGAAGCGGACCTTCAAGGGCTTCCGCCGGGCGGACGGACAGGTGGGCGTGCGCAACCAGATCTGGGTCATCCCCAACGTGGGCTGCGTGAACGGCATCTGCCAGACGATCGTGGAGCGCTTCAAGGCGGAAATCGCCGGGAAGGAGGGGAGTGTCGATGCCGTCGTCGCTTTCCCGCACAACTACGGCTGCTCGCAACTTGGCGCGGACCACGAGAATACCCGGACCGTCCTTGCCGACATGGTGCACCATCCCAACGCCGGCGGCGTGCTGGTGGTCTCGCTCGGCTGCGAGAACAACCAGTTGGACGCCTTCCGCGAACTGGTGGGCCCTGTCGATGAGCGCCGGGTCCGGATGTTCGTCACCCAGCAGGTGGACGACGAGATCGAATACGGCCTGCAGCAACTCCGCGAGATCTTCGCCGTATGCTCGAAGGACGTGCGCGAGGACGTTCCGGTGTCGGAACTCCGCGTCGGCCTGAAGTGCGGCGGTTCCGACGGCCTCAGCGGCATCACGGCGAACCCGCTCCTGGGCGTGTTCTCCGACTGGATCGTAGCCCAGGGCGGTACGACCGTCCTCACCGAGGTCCCCGAGATGTTCGGCGCCGAGACCATCCTCATGAACCGCTGCCAGGATGCGGCCACGTTCGAGCAGACCGTCCATCTGATCAACGACTTCAAGGAATATTTCATGAAGCAGGGGATGCCCGTGTACGAGAACCCGTCGCCCGGCAACAAGGCCGGCGGCATCTCCACGCTGGAGGAAAAGTCCCTTGGCTGCACGCAGAAATGCGGGAAGAGCATCGTCCGGGGCGTCTTGAAATATGGCGAACGGCTGCAGGTCAAGGGGTTGAACCTCCTCAGCGCTCCGGGCAACGATCTCGTGGCCTCCACGGCCCTCGCGTCGTGCGGCTGCCAGATCGTCCTGTTCACCACGGGACGCGGCACCCCGTTCGGGACCTTCGTCCCCACGATGAAGATATCGACCAATACCCCCCTCTACGAAAAGAAGGGGCACTGGATCGATTTCAACGCCGGCGTCCTCGCCCAGGGCGAGCCGATGGCGGAGGTTTCCGCCCGCTTCATCGACTTCGTCCTCGCCGCCGCGTCCGGCGCTCCGGTGAACAACGAGAAGAACGACTGGCGCGAAATCGCCATCTTCAAGTCCGGGGTCACGCTCTGACCGTCATGTCATGTCTGTCGAGAAATCTAAAACACTGAATCAATAATATGGAAAGATTAAACAGAACTTCCGCCCCGCAGGCGAAGCAGTACACCGAAAAGGTCATCCAGTTCGGTGAAGGGAACTTCCTCCGCGCATTCATCGAGTGGATCATTTGGAAGACCAACCAGAAAACCGATTTCAACGGCTCCGTCGTCGTGGTGCAGCCCATCGAGAAGGGCATGGTCGGCTGGCTCAACGAGCAGGACGGCCTGTATCACCTGAATCTCCAGGGACTCCAGGACGGCCAGCCCGTGGACAGCGTCGATCTGATCGACGTCATCAGCCGGGGCCTGAGCCCGTATGAGGATTTCCAGGGCTACCTGAAACTCGCCGAGCAGCCCGAGATGCGTTTTGTCATCTCCAATACGACCGAGGCGGGCATCGCCTTCGACCCGGCCTGCAAACTGGACGACGCCCCCGCATCGTCCTATCCCGGCAAACTCACCCAGTTGCTGTATCACCGCTGGGAGTATTTCAAAGGCGACAGGACGAAGGGCTTCATCATCTTCCCGTGCGAACTGATCTTCGAGAACGGCAAGCACCTGAAGGAGTGCATCCGCCAGTACATCGACCTGTGGAACCTGGGTCCGGACTTCAAGGCCTGGTTCGAGGAGGCTTGCGGCGTGTACTCGACCCTCGTGGACCGCATCGTCCCGGGTTATCCGCGGGACACCGCCGCCCAGTTGTGCGAGCGCGTGGGCTATGACGACCACCTGCTGGACAAGGCCGAGATCTTCCACCTGTGGGTGATCGAGGCGCCGAAGGAGGTCGCCGCGGAATTCCCGGCCGACAAGGCGGGTCTCCATGTGCTGTTCGTCCCGTCCGAGGCCCCGTACCACGAGCGGAAAGTCACCCTCCTGAACGGCCCGCATACCGTGCTGTCTCCGGTGGGCTACCTGAGTGGGCTGGACACCGTGAAGGAGTGCTGCGAGGATCCCGAAGTGGGCCCGTTCGTGAAGAAGGTCATGTTCGAGGAACTCCTTCCCACGCTCAACCTCCCGAAGGAGGAACTGGAGAAGTTCGGCTGCGACGTGATGGAGCGCTTCCGCAACCCGTTCGTGAAGCATTTCGTCACCAGCATCATGCTGAATTCCTTCCCGAAGTTCAAGACGCGCGACCTGCCGGGTCTCAAGACCTATCTGGAGCGCAAGGGCGAACTGCCGAAGGGCATCGTCCTCGGCCTCGCCGCCATCTGCACCTACTACAAGGGCGGGAAGCGCGGTGACGTGGACATCGTCCCGAACGACGATCCCAAGATCATGGAGCTGCTCAAGGACCTCTGGGCGACCGGCGACGTGCGCAAGGTGGCCGAGGGCGTCCTGGCCGACGAATTCATCTGGGGCGAGAACCTGAACGCCATCCCGGGCCTGACCGACCTCCTCGAGGCCGACCTCGCCCTCATCCAGGCCGAAGGCATGCGCGCCGCTGTCAAAACTGTAATTGCTTAATACTATGGGTGAAACACAGAAAAAACTGATGACCAACTGGCGTTGGTGGCTGTGCTCGCTGCTGTTCGTGGCGACGACCGTCAACTACCTGGACCGCCAGGTGCTGTCCCTCACGTACGAGAACTTCATCAAGCCGGAATTCCACTGGAATGACGACAACTACGGAACCATCACGGCGTTCTTCTCCATCTTCTACGCGATCGCCTGCCTGTTCGCGGGCAAGTTCGTGGACTGGATGGGCACGAAGAAGGGCTACCTGATCGCCATCGGCGTCTGGTCCGCCGGCGCGTGCCTGCACGCCGCCTGCGGCTGGGCCACGGGCGCGATCGTCGGCCAGGATCTCGCCGCCCTCAAGGGGGTCGAGGTCGCTTCCAACGTCGCATTGGCCATCTCGACGACATCCGTCTATCTGTTCCTCCTCTGCCGGGGCATCCTGGCGCTCGGCGAGGCCGGCAACTTCCCGGCGGCCATCAAGGTGACCGCCGAGTACTTCCCGAAGAAGGACCGCGCCTTCGCGACCTCCATCTTCAACGCCGGCGCTTCCGTCGGTGCGCTCGCCGCGCCGCTGTGCATCCCGCCGCTCGCGATGAAGTTCGGCTGGGAAATGGCTTTCATCATCATCGGTGCCCTGGGCTTCTTCTGGATGTTCTTCTGGG
>JAEEGK010031395.1_pt1 | contig 10473 bp, 6 predicted proteins | sample 8958771 | NCBI WGS metagenome assembly JAEEGK01 (sample SAMN16246547, study PRJNA631951) | gut metagenome | biome: gut microbiome; feature: rumen; material: SC-attached | host: Bos | place: Iran: Karaj | collected 2018-10 | reverse complement strand
ATAGTTGATCTTGGTTACCAGGTCGAACTTCTCAGGCACCATCTGTGTCAGGTCACCTGCAATGGCTATGCCGGCGTTACTGATGAAAGCGTCTACGCCACCGAAATTGCAAACGGTATCCTTTACCAGAGACACTATGCAGTCGTAGCTGGTGACATCGGTCTTGAAGAAGGTCACGCGGTTGTTCTTGCAGAGAGAGTTGAGGTTGGCGACGGTTGCCTCGCCGGTAACCTCGTTGAGGTCGGCCACCACGATATTGGCACCCTCCTCTACCAGACAGCGGGCAATGCCTTCGCCAAAGCCCTGGGCAGCGCCGGTAACTATGAAAATCTTGTTTTCGGCACGGCCGTGGCTGCCGGATGCGCTCACCTTGCGGCGGTAATTCTCAACCTCCCAGTTGTCGATGAAATCGATCTGGGCTTTGGTCATCGGGTGCTCTCCGCCAAACGATGCGGCGTAATGCGCCACCTTCATGCAGTCGGTGAAGACCTCTGCCACGATGCCTGCGGCCTTGGCGCTGTCGCCCACAGCCAGCAGACCTATGCCTTTAATAGCCAGCACTTTGGGAGTATATCCGCGCTCGGACACATACTTCTCTATGGCAGCTTCCGCACCTGCAATCTTCTCTGCAGCATCGGCACCGTCGATATAGAGATACGCCGATTTGCAATAAACGATGCCGTCGGGCGTGAACGGAGCGGCAACGGCCGCAAAGGCCTTTTGGCTATCGATATACTTATCTACCAGAGCGTTTTTGACAATACGGATAATCTTGTCGCCACGGCCGCCGCGGGAAAGGATGGAGCGGATAGCCGGCACGACCTCTACTGCGCAATCGCAAACTTCGGTCGGAGTCATATCCAGCGGCTGTACACGCGCTTCTATCTTGGAGAGCATATCGGCATAGATGGCATCGATCTCAGCAACGGTATCGGCACCTACGAACACGCCGTGATTCTGCAGCATAATCACCTTGGGCTCATGGCCTTTGGCAGCCTTGAACGCGCAGATCTCGTCGTATACCTTCTTGAAAAGGGTGTAGCCGGGGTCGGTGTAAGGGATATAGAGCGCATCTGCTCCGAAGAGTTCTGCGCAAGCCTTTTCTGCATTGTTGCTGCACATCACGCCGTTCACTGCGGTCGGGTGCAGGTGCACTATGAAACGTGCGCTCATAGCGTTGTGGAGCGATGTCTCAACTGAAGGACGACGGTCTTTGGTGATGCAGGCGTCCGCCAGGTCGTTCTTGACCTGCTCTTCGCGCTCGGCGGCGTCGGTGCTGTAGACCTTCTCCCCCATCTTGTTAAGCAGGGCACGGTCAAGCACGGCAAAGCCGTCTTCGCCGATGGTGGCCAAAGCGTGGCCGCTGGCCTTTACCCAGAGGCGCTCATTATCTTTATATGAGGTGTTTCCGCCGCCCGCAATTACAAAGCGGCTGTCGGCGCCATAGCGCCTTGAAACTTCGACTAATTGTTCAAGTTCGGTCATTTTATTGCTTCCTTGATGATTTTATCACCCATCAAAATGAATTTGTCGCGATATTTAAGATTTGGAACTCCTTGGGCATCGAGATAGCCCTGGAATCCGTCGGCAACCAGTTTCTGGTGCGCAGCGACGATGCAGGCGCCCCAGTAGTTGAGTCGTTTGAGTTTATCGGTAAGGTCTACGCCGCCGCGGCAGGCGAGCTTGATGGGCTCCATAGCCGGGGTATTGTGCTCGCTGCCGAAGGTCACTACAAAACCCTGGTCCCAGAGGTACTGTGCGTATCGCTCAAGAACCTCCACGCTGTTGCGGGTGGTGATGAACTCGGTGCTGTAGAAGCCGCGGGCTTTCAGTGTAGCCGCAGCCTTTTCCAGGTCGCCCTCGAAGTCGGTGAATCCGCCCTTGGCATCGTCGGCCAGGAAAGGATAAGTGGGGATGCCGCCCGCTGCGAGGATTATCTCGCGCACGGTCGCCATCGGAAGGAATGCCTCAGGAGTTTCGGGAACGAATGCCGCGCCGCCCGCCTTGAGCAGGTTACCGCGGATCTCGTTTTCTACTTTTGCTTCGGCAGCGATGTCGCTCTTGAGTGGCTTACCGCCGAATATCTTTTCGTAGAAAGCCTTCTGCCCTTCTGCATCTGGATAGAGGCGCTCCACCGCCAGGCGGATTGCCTTGGCCAGATGGCGCTCGCGAAGACTCCCTTTGGTAAGTTTTTCGCGGATAGAAGCCTCGTCCCAGCCGAATTCGACGCCGGCATCGGTAAACAGCTTGGCGACCTTTTCGCACATGGCAGCCACCTGGAGATTGGACTCCTTCTTAACGGCAGCCAGCTGCGCTGCGGGTTCGCCGGCGAGTTTCACCGGAAATGCCAGACCCTTGCCGCTGATATATGTACGACCCGGGTTGTTAGGGTCGTTTACACGGACACCGGCCGCCTGGTCCTCGCTGTTGAGGGATATGAATTCTATGTTGAAGAGCGGATACAGCTTGAGGGCGCGGGTTTCGCGGTCCCATTCGGCATATCCGTCCATAGAATAGAAGTCGTTGATACCTACTACCTTGACACTCTGGTCGGCAGCCATCTGTGCCGCCTGAGGGATGCTGTCAAAGGCGCTGAACGAATACGGAGTATGGAGGTGCGCATTAACATTGAGCACCTCCATACGGCGTAATTTGGTTTTCCTGCAGAAACACATAGGCGCTTAGATACCTTTCTTTGCGCGGGAGATGAGCTCTGCGTTGGTAAGGTTTGCCGTAGGTGTATAACCTGCGATGGGCGCGATGCGCTCGTGGTATGCATCCACAAACCAGCTGGGCTGAGGGAAGAAGGCCTCTTCCAGCTCGTGGCAAGGGGTAATCCAGTTGCGGCTGCCAAGCACTACCGGAGCTGCGTCCAGATAGTCGAAGCAGAAGCTGGCGATGTTGGCTGCCAGGTCGTTCAGGAACGATCCGCGGGCGGAAGCATCGGCTGCGATGATGATCTTGCCGGTCTTCTTCACGCTCTCGATAACCTTGTCGTAGTTGAACGGCACAAGGCTGCGGGCGTCGATGACCTCGGCACTGATGCCTTTCTCCTCGAAGAGTTTGGCCGCTTTCATTGCTCGGTATAAAGTAGCGCCTATAGAGAGGATGGTGACATCCTTACCCTCTTTCTTGACATCGGGTTCGCCGATGGGAATCTCGTAGTATTCCTTGGGAACGCCGCCCTTGTGGAACTCCTCGCCCTGGCCGTAGATACGCTGGCTCTCGAAGAAGATGACGGGGTCGGTGCCCTGCAGAGCTGCGTTCATCAGACCCTTGGCATCGTAAGGAGTTGCGGGGAACACGACCTTCAGGCCGGGGATGTGGGTGCAGAGAGAAGTCCAGTCCTGGCTGTGCTGAGCGCCGTATTTGCTACCTACGGATACACGTACAACAACGGGCATCTTGAGGATGTTGCCGCTCATTGCCTGCCACTTGGGAAGCTGGTTGAAGACCTCGTCGCCGCAGCAGCCCAGGAAGTCGCAGTACATAATCTCGGGGATTACGCGGCCGCCGCACATAGCATAGCCGATGGCGGTGCCAATGATGGCTGCCTCGCTGATGGGCGAGTTGAACAGGCGGTGATAAGGCAGAGCCTCCGTCAGGCCGCGATATACTGCGAATGCGCCGCCCCAGTCGCGGTTCTCTTCACCGTAGGCGATAAGGGATGCATCCTTGTAGAATCTGTCGATAATTGCCTCGAACAGACCGTCGCGGATACCGTATGTCTTGATTGCACTGAAAGGCTTGCCGTTGGCGTCAAATGCAAAACGCTCCTTGGTAGCGAGTTGCTTCACGCGCGGGTTCTCTTCCATAGGCATATTCACGTCGGGCTTTGCGTCGCTCAGTGAATCTACGCTGGCGTTGCTGAACATCATGTCGCCCAGCAGTTCGCTCTCCTTGACGAGGTCCATACGAGGGGAAACCTCAAGGTCGATGGCGAGCTTGTACATCTCAAAGATGATATTCTTCTGGTGCTCGCGGATCTCTTCGAGTTCCTTCTCCGTAGCGACCTTGGCCTCTACGAGCTTCTCGCCGAAGCACTTGATGCAGTCGATAGCTTCCCAGGCCTTGATCTCTTCCGGAGTACGGTAGGTAGATGAGTCGGACGGTGAGTGACCGGCGTAGCGGTAAGTGACGATATCGAGCAGTGCCGGACCCTTCTTCTCTGCCAGAAGCGCCATCTTGCGGCGGAAGCCGTCGATGACTGCCAGAGGATTGTAGCCGTCCACGCGCTCTGCATGCATGCTGTCGGGGTTGAAGCCGGCACCGATGCGGGCTGCGAAATTGTAGCCTTCGGTCTCGCCGCGGGTCTGACCGCCCATTGCATACTGGTTGTCCATGATGCTGAACAGGATGGGCAGGCCGCCCTTCATGTCACCTTCCCAAAGCTGGGTGAACTGATCCATGGATGCGAAGGTCATACCCTCCATAACCGGGCCGCGGCCCAGCGCACCGTCGCCGAGGTTGGCGACCACGATGCCTTTCTTGCGGTTGACTTTCTTATAAAGAGCAGCGCCCACTGCGATGGAGCCGCTGCCGCCCACGATAGCGTTATTGGGATAAATGCCGAACGGAGTAAAGAAGGTGTGCATACTTCCGCCGAGGCCCTTGTTGAAGCCGGTGGTACGGGCAAAAATCTCTGCTATTGCACCGTAAATCAGGAAGTGCATACCCAGATCCTTGACGCTGCCGCCCTTGAAGCCCTTCTTGGCAACTTCCAGAGTCTTGCCGCCCCAGAACTCTTCCATGATCTTCTTGAGTTCCTTGTCGGGGAGAATCTCGATGGAACGCAGACCCTTGGCGAGGATTTCGCCGTGGCTGCGGTGGCTGCCGAAAATGAAGTCATCTGTGGTAAGGTTGTAGGCCATACCTACTGCGGCTGCCTCCTGACCCATGGAAAGGTGTGCGGGGCCGGGGTTGTTGTATTCAACGCCGTTGTAGCCGCCGGTAGTCTTCACCAGGTTGAGCATTGTCTCGAACTCGCGGATGGTGAACATGTCACGGTAGATGTGCTTGAGGTCATCCTTCGTGAAGTTCTTCTCTTTGAGTTCGTCCTTGATAGTCTTGTTGTACTGATTGACCGGGATCGGGGCAATCTTTACTTCTCCGCTTTTACGCAGAAAGTCGGGATCTGCAAATTGTGATTTAGGCATATTATATATTATTTATTATTTGACAGAGAAAACAGCTTCCTTGATGATTTCGCTCACCGTGGGGTGAGGATAGATAATCTGCTTGAGCTCATCTATGGTCATCTCCATTTCTATGGCCAGGCAGCAGCCGTAAAGCATCTCGCTGGAGGGGTTGCCCATCATGTGGACACCCAGGATCTCGCCGTGCTTTGCACCTACGAGAATCTTGCAGAAGCCTTCGCCACCCTCGTTCTCAGCCACGAAACGGCCGGCATAAGCCATAGGGAGGTTGACAATCTTGAACTCCTTGCCGGCAGCCTTTGCCTGCGCCTCGGTAAGGCCGACACTGGCAACTTCGGGATTGGTATAAACCACGCTGGGAATAGCGTAGGTGCGCATATGGTCGTTGCCGCCGGTGAGGTTGTTCACCACAATCTCGCCCTGGCGGTTTGCTACGTGTGCCAGCATCGGATAGCCGCTCACGCAGTCGCCGGCAGCGAACACGTTGGGGATGTTGGTACGCATCTTGTCGTCTACCTTGATGCCACGCTCGGCCTCTACGCCGATATTCTCCAGGCCGATGCCCTTGATGTTTGCGCGACGGCCAACGGAAACCAATATCTTATCGCCGGAAACACGGTTGACCTTGCCGTCAGGAGTCTCATATACAACGGTATTGCCTTCGATGGCGGTCACCTTGCAGCTGAGGCAGAACTCGATACCGCGTTTGGCATATATCTTCTGAAGCGAACTGCTGATCTCATCGTCCAGCGGGCCGAGGATCTTGGGAAGCATCTCCACTACGGTAACTTTTGTGCCGATGGTATTGAAGAACGCTGCGAACTCCATACCGATAACGCCGCCGCCGATAACCACCAGTTCCTTGGGCTGCTCCTTGAGAGCCAGGATCTCGCGGTTGGTGACAATCACATCGCCAGCCTCTTTCAGGCCGGGAATCGGGGGAACCGCAGCCTCGCTGCCGCTGCATATCAGCAGATTTGCAGCCAGATATTTCTCGCCTCCGCAGGCGATGGTGATGCCTTCGGCATTGCGGCCTTCTATCACGGCCTCGCCCTTAACCACGGTCACCTTGTTGGCACGCATGGCTGCGCCGACGCCGCCTACGAGCTTCTTGACAACCTTATCCTTGCGGGCAACAACCTTGGCAAAGTCGCACTCAGCGCCCTTGACATTCACGCCGTACAAGTCACCGTGCTGTGCGTAGTTGAACACTTTAGCGCTGTAAAGCAGCGTCTTGGTGGGGATGCAGCCCTCGTTGAGGCACACGCCGCCAAGTTCTCTCTTTTCAAAAAGGGTTACAGAAAGGCCCTTGGCCCCTGCCCTTTCCGCTGCGACATAGCCCGCAGGGCCGCCGCCGATAATAGCAAGATCTATCATATGATTAATAATTATTAGAATTCAACTTCAAGGGTTTCAATCTCGGTGGCGATCTGCTTCAGGAAGCGGGTTGCCTCGCCGCCGTCGATGCTGCGGTGGTCATAAGTGAGCGAAAGGCCGATATGAGGCACGAACGCATAGACTCCGCCGCCCAGGTCCTTGGGACGCGGAACGATGGTGTTGACACCCAGGATGGCACTCTGCGGCAGGTTGATGATCGGGGTGAATATCTCCACGCCGTAGTTGCCGAGGTTGGAAACGGTGAACGTCGCAGCCTCCGGGCTGAGGATGTCGGGGCTGATGCTGCCCTTCTTGCATGCATCGGCAACCGCCTTGAGCTGACGCGACAGGCCGGTGATGGAAAGGTCGTCGGCATTCTTTACGCAAGGCACCATCAGGCCGCGCTCGGTATCGACTGCCAGACCCAGGTGAACCTTGTTGAAATATTTGATGCTGTCGCCCAGAAAATGGGTGTTGACATTCGGGAACTTCTTGAGAGCGCGGATAACCGCCATGCAGATGAAGTCGTTAAGGGTGATGTTGACGTCCACCTTACCCTCTTCCAGAAGCTTCTTGGCCTGCTTTCGCAGTGCCTGGATGCGACGTGCGTCGGCACTCAGGTGGTGAGTCAGCTGGGCGGAGTTCTGCAGGCTGGCCTGCATGCTCTTGGCAATCACCTTGCGGATGTTGCTCAACTTGCGAACCTCAAAGTCGTCTCCGCTCTCAAGCACGTCCTTCTTTGATACTGCGGGAGCAGCGGCGGGTGCTGGAGCTGCAGTTGCCTTGCCCAGATCGCAGGCGCGGGCCATACCTGCCAGACCGCTGCCGGCTGCGGGAGCTGTGGCACCTGTCTCGGCGGCAACCTTGGCTGCCAGAGGAGTCTGACGGGCGCCGGATGCAGCAGCGGCCTCGATATCGCGCTCAATGATGCGCCCTTCGGGGCCGGTAGCAGTAACATATGCCAGATTGACATTAAGCTTTTCAGCAAGTGCTTTGGCGCGCGGGCTGATGGCACGCTTGCCTTCTACAGCCACTGCAGGGGCACTCTCGTGAACGGTGATTTCAGGAGCCTGTACGGCAGCGGCCTTTACCTCGGGTGCTGCAGCAGCTGCTGCTGGAGCCTCGGCAGCGGGTGCGCCGGAAAGAAGGTCGTCAATATTTTCGCCTTCCTGACCAATCACCATCACATTTTCCAGAACGGGTATCTCATCGCCTTCGTTGTAAAATACCGCAAGCACGGTGCCTTCGACCTTGGATTCCTCTTCAAAAGAGGCCTTGTCGGTCTCATAAGCAAAAAGGATATCGCCGACAGCCACCTTGTCTCCCTTGTTCTTTCTCAGTTCGGTAAGAATGCAACTTTCTACAGATTGCCCTTGCTTGGGCATAATTACAACAGAAGCCATAATTTGTTATCTAAGAGATTATTATTTGGAAGTTAACCGATTATTTGTTATATTAACGCACAAAGGTATAAAATTATAATGGTAGGTGTAACAGAACCTTTCGAAATATTTTATTTTTGTATCAAATAAGTAAAATCAGAAATTTGAATAGTATGACTATTTCGAGACGATCATTCATTAAAACCGGCGCCGCCGGAGCGCTGATGCTCACTGCAGGCGGCCTGGACGCCGCTGCTGCCGTATGCTCTTCTCCAAAGAAAAAATCGGCCGGAAAAGAGGACAAGTTCCACCTCGGTGCGGCCGGCTATACCTTTGTCAGATTTGACATCGACACCGCCCTCAAGACCCTTCAGAAGGCCGATGTACACTATCTCTGCATCAAGGACTTCCACCTTCCGCTGGACGCTTCCGACCAGCAGATTGCCGATTTTCACGCCAAGTGCGCCTCCTACGGCGTCACCGGCTACGGCGTGGGCCCCATCTACATGGAAACAGAAGAGGAAGCCGACCGTGCATTCGCTTATGCCCGCCGCGTAGGCGTCAAGATTCTGGTGGGAGTACCCAACTATGAAATCCTCCCCTACGTGGACAAGAAACTGGAGGAATATCCCGAAATCAAATATGCAATTCATTTGCACGGCCCGGACATCAACATTTTCCAGACCGCCAGCGTAATCTGGGACAAAGTCAAGGATTTGAATCCGCGCCTGGGAATGTGCCTGGACATAGGTCATGACCTGCGCGGCGGCGCCGATCCGGTAGCCGACCTCAAGAAATATTACACCCGCGTCTTCGACATGCACATCAAAGACGAATCGGAGGCTTCCAAGGCGGGCTGGTGCGTAGAGATAGGCCGCGGCAAGATAGACTTCCCCGCCCTGGTGCGGATGATGCGCAAGGTGGGCTACAGTGGCGTCTGCTCGCTGGAATACGAGAAGGATATGGAGGACCCGTTCATGGGCATCGCCGAATCTTACGGCTACCTGAAAGCTGTCTGCCACATGGCATAAAAAAAAGCCGCCTTCGGGCGGCTTTTTTCTTACATCTGATTCTAGAAATTCTCGGCGCAGATTTCGAAGAATGCCTGAGGATGGTTGCAGGCGGGGCAAACTTCGGGAGCGGCGGTGCCCACTACGATGTGACCGCAGTTGCGGCATTCCCACACCTTGACCTCGCTCTTCTCAAACACCTTGGCTGTTTCCAAGTTCTTGAGCAGTGCGCGGTAGCGTTCTTCATGATGCTTCTCAATTGCGCCCACAAGACGGAACTTCTTTGCCAGTTCGGGGAATCCCTCTGCATCTGCCGTTTTGGCAAATTCGGCGTACATGTCAGTCCATTCGTAGTTCTCGCCTTCGGCGGCTGCCAGCAGGTTGGCGGCGGTGTCGCCGATTCCGTTCAGCTCCTTGAACCAGAGCTTTGCGTGCTCCTTTTCATTGTCGGCAGTCTTCAAAAACAGCGCTGAGATCTGCTCAAAACCCTGTTTCTTTGCCACCGATGCAAAATAAGTGTATTTGTTGCGTGCCTGCGACTCGCCGGCAAAAGCAATCTGCAGATTCTTCTCGGTTTTTGTTCCTTTTAACGATTTCATGATGTTTTTAGTTGATTTATAAGTATTTATCTGATAATTTTCATGCGTTAGATTTTTCCTCGTGCCGACTTTTGAGGATTCAGTTCGGCAATTACCGGGCGTCCGGCATCGTCTTCCAGGCTACGGCGCATTTGCTCCTCGACGCTGTCGATAACGTTCACGATGTAGTCGCCCAGTTTCTCGGCCTCACAAATCACGTCCATGTAGAACACGCCGGCCGAGTAGGGATAGAGTTTCTCGTTGATGTTCTCGATGTTCTCGTCGCGGCACTTATTGCGGAACTCGTTGATTTGCTGCTCCTTGCTGTAACTGCGTGTGAGGTCGTCGACGGTGACGTTTTCAACGTCGCACAGCACGGCCAGCATGTTGCTCATGGCCTCGCTGAGATACTGGAACATGGTGTCGATTTGCTTGTAGTTGTATTCGGTGAAGTGCGCCTTGGCCTCGCTCTTGCGCTGCAGTGTGCGTGCCAGGTTGTTGCAACTGTCGCCTATACTCTCGAGTTCGCTGACGATATTGAGCATGGTTGTAGCGCGTAACTTGGCCTCGCGGCTGAGGCGGCCGTCCATCACCTCGTTGAGGAACTTGGCGATTTCGTACTCCATGTGATCGCTCATCTCCTCGTATTTCTCGATGCGTGAGCGCATGTCGTTAAACGCGCCGCTGCCAGCCTTGGCGTGGGTGAGCGTTTTCACCATGCCGAGCATTTCCTCGGTCTTCTGTGCGAAAATGATGATTTCGCGCTGGGCAGCCAGGATGTTCAACTCCGAGTTGCTCACGAGGCCGGCCGAGATGAATTTGAGTTGGAACTCGTCCTCGCTGGTTTCGGTCTCACCCTTCACCATTTTGTCGACGGTCTTGGTAAGCAGGTTGAAGAACGGCAAGATGAGCAGCAGGCTCACTACATTGTAGAGCGTGTGGTAGATGGTGAGTCCCCACGACATCGACG
>JAEEGK010031393.1_pt1 | contig 10473 bp, 8 predicted proteins | sample 8958771 | NCBI WGS metagenome assembly JAEEGK01 (sample SAMN16246547, study PRJNA631951) | gut metagenome | biome: gut microbiome; feature: rumen; material: SC-attached | host: Bos | place: Iran: Karaj | collected 2018-10 | reverse complement strand
AAACAAAATAAAAACAATAATAAAAATAAAAAAGATAATAAGAATAATAATAATAATAATAATAATAAAATAAAAAATGCGATGAAAATAATTAATAAAAAATTAATAAATAAAAAAATAATTGTTGAAATAGAAGAATTCAATAGTTATCAAAGTCCTTTTTATTCAATAAACAATACAAATAATAACATAAAAAATAAAACAATTCCAAAAAAAAATAATAAAAAAACAGAAAATATTTACTCAAAAGATAATATTAATAATTTTTTATACAGTTTTAATAGTTCTAGAAATTCAAAGAAATCAAAAATAAAAGTAAACAATTTAAATACTTATTCTATTAAAACAAAAAAAATAAATAATAAAATTTTATCATTATCAAATTGTCATGATAAAATTAATAAAAGTTTTAATATAAAAAAAACATATTATCATCCTTATTATAATAATAAACATATCAATTTAGATATTAATAGTGATTTAAATTCTAATAAAATAAGATCTAAAATATTACATAAAAATTTAATAGTTATAAATCAAAAACCAAGTAATATTTTACAAAATATTAAAACTTCAAAAAATAAAAAAAATCAAAAAAAAATTCATAATTTATCATCTAGATTAAATTTAATTTCTAATTTAACTAAAACATTTTTTATTTCAAAAGATTCTAAAGAAAAAAATGAAAATGTTAAAACAAAATGTATTCATATTAAAGATGTTTTAAATAACAAAAAAAATAATATAAATGATAAAAATAATTTGACTTTGAAAAATAAAAATAATTGCATTTTTATTGGAAATTCAACATTAAATAAAGAAAAAATATATAAAAAATTACTAGTTAATTGTAAAGAAAATAATTATAAATTATTTATTATTAAACAATTAAAAAATGAAGTTAAATATTTATGTTCAAATGATAATAATATGTTTACTATTGAAATAATAGCAAATAATAATAATTTAAATAATAAAAATTATATAAATATAATTAAAATTAATAATTATGATAAAAATGAAAATTTAAATAATATTCATATAAAAAAAATAATAATGGGTATTTGTATTTAAAATTAATATTAATTATTTATTTAAATATTTATTTAAATTTTTTATTTAAATATTTATTATTATATTAAATTATAATAAATAATATTTATAATGAAAAAATTTTTATTAAAAATATTTTTTTTATTCTTATTTATATTTTTTATGTTATATGATAGAATAAATAATGCAATTTTAGTAATAAATAACACATCAAATAATGATGTTTCAGGAAAATTTTTTATATGCATTTTTATTACATTGTCTATGTTTATATTTTTAAAAATATTATTAGAAGAAATTTATATTAAAAAGAATAAAAACATTTTAAATTATTTTAAATTAATGTTATCAAAGTTTAAATTAATCAATAAACAAAAAAACGTTGATTTATTTGATTATTTTCAATTCAAAGACAAAAATGATAATAATGACAATAATGTATAAATATAATAAATATATTAATTATAAAATTAAATTATAAAAAATTTTAATAAATTATATTAAAAAAAAAATTTATTTTAAAAAATAAATGGGAAGTTGTCAAAGTGATGAAGTTATAGAAATTGATTCAGGAATGAAAAATAAATCAAATAATCAAGAAAATATAAACCCAAACGCATTCGGAAAAACTTTAAATAAAGACCCTGATTTTCCTGATATGGAAGAATGGCCAGGAGAGAGATATAAAGGAATAGGTATAAAGCGTATGAAAGGTTATAAATGTACATTAAAAATAGATGAATTAATAAAAAAAAGAGAAGAATTTTGGAAATGCAAAGATGAAATATCAGAAACATGGAATGTTATAAATCAAGCATGTGTTTATGATGTTTATAGAGCAAATATGTTATTAGAAAAATATAATTTAAAATGTGTTGATGGATGCATAAATCATATTGTTGATGATAGAGGAAATGATTATTATATTCCAAATTATTGTATAAATGATCCTTATTTTGAAAAAGAATTAAGTGAAGAAGAAGCTAATAAAAAATTTGATGTTGAGGTTACTATTTTAGATGTTAGTGCTTATAAACAATATAAAATTGTAGTAAGTAATCATGCAACTGGTGAAGAAGTTAAAGATAAATTTTTTAAAGAAGCAAAAATTGATAAAAATAAATACAAAGTTAGATTATTTTTTTCCGGAAGTGAAATTTTAAATGATCAAAGATTATATCAATATCATATTGAAAACGGATATAAAATACAATTGATGAAAACAGAAATATAAATTTATTTTCATTTTTTATAAATTAATTATATATATTATTATTATTTTATATTAAAAATAATATTAAATAATTGTTTTTTTTTTTAATTAATAATATTTTTAAATTTATTTTAATGAAATTAAAAAATAAAATTTTTTCGAAAAAAGAAGTTGAAAAAATTCAAAAAGTTTTAAAAAATACTTTAAATAATATTAAATTAAAAGAAGAAAAAAAAAATTTTAATTCTCTTCCAAATAAAAAATCTAATTTATATTCAAATAGAATAATAAATAAAAATAATTTATATAATAATAATAATAATAATAATAAATTAAAAAATATAAAAAATAATCGTTCATTTTCTTCTCATAATTTTTCAAATTTAATTAAAAATAAACAAATAAATAAATTTTATAATGAAAATCAATTTGAAGAAGCAACTTTTCAAGAAATGCAAAATAAATTTAAAAAAATGAAATTACGTGCAAAATTTGTAAAATTAGTTCAAAATTCAATTATTTTACAAAAATCTCAAGTTTTATTATATAATTATATGTTTAAAAAAAATAATAATAACAACGAATCATCATCTTCATCATCAGAATCAGAAAAACAAAATAATAATAATAATAATAAAAGAATGATAATAACAAAACAATCAAATTATTTTTCAATAATTAATAATAGTAATAGATATGAAGATGTTTATAAAACTCCTTATGAATTTATTAAAAAAAATTTCACTTTTGAAGAACAAAGAATGTTAATTTCTGATCCTAAATATTTTTTTTTAAATAGACCACCTTTTAAAGGAATTGAAATTAATTTAATGTATAATTTATCAGATAAAATTAATGAAGAAGAAAAAAATAAAAAAAAGAAAATTATTAAATTAAGTAAAAATATAAAATTTTTTAAAAATAATAAAGAAAATAATAATACAGAAAATAATAATAATAATAAAAAAATAAAATTTAATTTTTCTTTGTCATCTTTTGATAATAATAATGAAAATCAAATTTTTAGTTATTCTAATAGAAATAATTATAATAAAAATTTTAGACCAGCTTCAACAAGAAATAAAAATTATACAAATTTAAAATTAAATTTTAAACCTTTATTATCAATTAATTCTTTAGAAGATAAAAATAATTTTAAAATTTATTCTCCTAAAAAATTAATTCATAATATTTTATCACCAGTTTCAACAACAAATTTTTCTTCAATTAAAAATTCTTCATTAAATAATCAAAAAATTTCATTTAATTCGTTTTTTAAAAGTGATAAAAAAATAATAAAAAAAAATTATGAAACAAAATTCAAAGAATTTAATGAACGTAGACAAAATTATTTAAATGATAAACAATATTTAATAAATAAAAAACATTATTTTTATGATAAATTAAAAAATAAACATACAGAAAAAATAAATCAAAATAAAGAAGATATTTATAAAATTTCTCATATTGTAAGAGATTTACAAAAAATATTTTTAAATAAAAAAAAAACAATGAAATATTTAAATAATTTAAATAAAAATAATAAAAAAGAATAAACAATATTTTTAATAAAAATTTTCTATTTATTTTAGAATAAATTTAATTATTTTTGTAAAAAAAAAAAATTTATAAATTTTAAATATTAAATAATTTTAAAAAACATAATAAATATTTTTTATATATTTTTAATATAAAAAAATTTTATAATGGATGAAATTCAACCTCAAAATAATGAAAAAAAAAGTTTTTATTTTATTTTTCATTCTCCTTTAGAAAAAGTTTATTCAGTTTTTAAATCATGTGATTTATTTTTCTCAAATTTTTTAGATAAATGTAGAGTAACATCAAATTCAAAAAATTCAACATTAGATGACATTGGAAATGAAATTTCTCTTATTTTTGATAATAAACCAGAATTAGAATATATAATAAAAGTTGAAAGTAGCGTTAATTTACCTTATTTTAAATCATTCACACATAAAAGTATTAAAAATCCAGAAAATTTTTCAGAATTTTCTGTGAATTTTAGTTTTTTTTGGAATTCAACAGATAAAGTAACTATATTTAAATTTAATTCAAGTCAAGAAAATAAATCTTTAAGAAATTTATTCGTTGAACTTATTTTTGAAAAAAAAGATATTATGTGTTTAAATATAGAAAATTTTTTAATTAATACTAGTCAATGTTTAGAAGAAAATGAATCAATTTCAATAGATAAATCAATCAACACTGTTTGGGAATTTTTTTCGGATTTAAATAATCAAAAATATTTTTATCCTTTTAATAATATATCAATAAAACAAAAAGAAAATGACACTATAGAAATTATTGATAATGATTCAAAAAATATTAATGTTTTTTCATATGTTAAAAATGGTTTAAATGAAGATAAAAAAATATTACAATTAGAATTAATTTCAAGCAATATGGCAATGCCAAAACAAAAAATTTTAATAAGTTTGATAAAAATGGATGAAAATCAAACTTTTGTAATTTTTAAACATACAATTTTAGAATTTATACCATATGATATTTTAATGAGTTATTCATCCACTAAAAAAAAAGTATTAAGAAATATTAAATTAATTATTGAAGATCAACCTCTAAAATTAGTTGATGTTAAACTTTATGAGTAGTAAGTTTTAAGTAAGTTTTAAATAAATTATTAATATATGTTTTTTATACATTTTTTGTTTAAAAAATATTTGTAAATAGGTAAAATAATGTCAAATATATTTGAATATTTTTTATCAATAATATATATATATATTAAATTAATATTTATTATAAATTTAAATTTAAAATAGATATTTATAAAAAACAAAAATCATTATAATAAATGATTAAATTAAAATTATTTATTTTTATTATTAATATTTTAAATAAAATTTATTTTTCTTGCTTATTAAATGGCAATATTACAGGAAAATGCGTTTCAAAAAAATCTGTAGAAAATGAAATAACTTTTTGTGATAATTTTATTTCAGATTTTATATGTGTTCCTTATTTTAATAATATTTGGTATAAATGGACAAATAAATCTATTGATGAATTTTTAGAAAAAAAATTAGTTAATATTATTGAAAAAGAATTTTTAAAAGAAATTAGTTTAGGAACATTTATAATGCCATTAATAAATAAAATGGGATGTTTAGAAGCTTATTTACAATTTATTTGTAAAAAGAATTTTCCCTATTGTAATTATGAAAATGATACAAGTTATAATATATGTAAAAGTACATGTGATAATTTTGTAAGTAAATGTGATACTTATAATGGAGATTTATGTAAAGATTATCCAACAAATAATTGTAAAAAATAATAAAAAAATAAAATTAAAAATTTTAAATTAAAAATTCTATTTTATATGTTAAAAACAAAATAAATTAAATAATTTTGTTGTTGAATAAATATTAAAATTATTTAATATTCATTTTGAATATTTAAAAACTCATTTTTAAATAATTTAATAATTTTTTGATTGTTCCTACAATAACAACATTAAATCTATAAATTAACCATAAAGTTAATAAACAAAAAATAATTTTTTCCAAAAATTCATTTTTTATTAAATATCCTATTCCAATTAAAACATCATATATTATCATATCTATATCAAAATTATTTATTTTCTTTTTACTCATATTACATATTATTAATTTAGCTGCAAATAAAGTATAATATAAACCATTTAATATTAAAATAAAATATGCATATTTATTAAATATTATAAATCTACTTGCCAAAAATTCAAAAAAATTAAAAATACATAAAGGAATCATTTTATTCCATTTATTCCAAGCATCTTTTAAACCATTTGAATCTGTAATAATTAAATATGTATTCGTTACTATTGAAAATATTAATGTAATATAAAACATTAAAATATTAATTTTTATAGTTCCAAAAAACTCAAAATAATCCAAAAAATGACGGTCAAAAATAGGAAACAAACATAAAATCATACTTAAAAATTGTATTTCAGTAACACCAAAATCATTTGTATTAGTTCTTATGACTCCAGTAAAATTTTCTTCTAATGTATAAGCATAATAATTTTGTTGTATTCCAATTTCAACAAAACAACTAATCATAGGTCCAAGTAAATGTGATTGACATATCATAATACAAAAAGTAAAATTATCCATAGCATCACAACCATGATCCATCAATTGACCTAATGATGAAGAACGATTTGTATTTCTTGCATGTTTTCCATCAATTGCATCAAAAGTTTGACCTAAAAATAACATTAAAGCAAAAACAAAATAAACATAATTTGGTAATTCTTTACTTAAAGTATAATCATAAAAAACTATTATAAACACTCCAAATAAATGGCAAAAACTTCCTGTTAATGTTACCATATTAGGTGAATATTTATATGGTAAAAGATTTGCACAATAAGTCCAAAATGGATTCATTTTATTGTCTAATGTTGAATATCCTGTTGTTTTATATTTATGATTTTTCATGTTTTCTAAATCTTTTTCTGTTAATTCAAACATTTTTTAAATAAAAAAAATTATTTAATTATTTGTATTTTTTTAAATTAAATTATTTACTAATAATAATAATGAATATAATAATATTTATAAATAGAAAAAATATTCTTATATTTTTATTATTATTATTATTATTTTTTATTTTTAATATTAATTGTAGAAAAATTGATAATTCTTTAGATTATAATTTGTCTTTATTTCAACCAATTTTATCTAATCCTGAAATGAAACCTTTAATATCTTCTTGTCACATAGTTTTTAATTATCCAAAATGGTATAAAAATTCCATTTTATATAATTTATATATTTCAGAATATAATTCAGAAATATGGTTTAAAGATAAAAATATATTTAATCCTAAATTATTAAATGATGAATTAGAAAAATATATTTCATCTAATGAAACTTTATTTAATAATTGGAATTTAATTTATTCTGGTTCTCAAAGAATTTATAACATTACTAATTTAAATAATGGAAGTTTATATCGAATAAAATATAAAATTAAAAGCAAATCTTCAAATGCAGAATCTTTATTTTCTAATATAAAAATTATATCATTAAAACATAATGTTGAAAGTGTTAGTTTATTTATTAAAGGAACGGGAAAAAATCATCATAATAATTCTTTAGTGAAAATTAATAATAAAATAATATTAAACAACGGAAAATTTTTTGGTTTATGTGCAATAATTTTAAATAAAAAAGATTTATCAGTAAATTCAATAAATTATTTTGATACTTATTCAAAAAATGAAGAAATCGAAGAAGAAACAAAAACATATACTAAATATTCATATGATTCAGAAGGAAACATTCAAACTAATTCAGATACAATAATAATAAAAAAAAATAAATTTTTATATGAAAATAACAAATTAATTGACTTAATAAATAAAATTAATTTTGGTCAAATTTTAATAATTGTTTCTTGTTTTGGCTGGGAAAAATATTTTACATATGAAACAGCAGAATTATTAACAAATTTTGGAGCATTAAAAATAAAGGAACTTAATTATGCATTTTATAATAAAAATAATGAAGATAAATTTAAATTTAATAATTTATTAGGTGATAATTATTATCATCATCCTTATGCATTCATTGGATGTAAAAATTTAGGAATGGGAAATGGATTTGAAGTAATTCAAACAAATAAAGGAAATTATTTAAGTACTGAAAATTTACCTTTCGCTGAAATTTTAATTACTTTAAATTATAATTATTTAAAACATTCTTATGAATTTGATTTAATTCAAAAATATCAAGAAAATTATAGATTAATTAATTATAATTATTTACATAATAGTTTAGATCTATCTTTAAATAATTTAATTGGTTTTTTAGTTCATTCGAATTTAACAACTTCAATTAATTCACATTTTAATATTTATAATCCAATTATTCAAGAAAATATTCAAATGGAATTTGATGAAGATAATAATAATTGTAATTATATATATCAAACTGAATTAGATAGAGTTGTTATAGGTGATGGTGTAGGTGGTATTAGAACTGATTATGATGGGGAGATATATCAAGGGGGTGTTAATGTTTATAATTTAGAATATTATAATTTTTATTATAATATTGTTTTTAATGGATATATTTGTAAACCTCCCTTTACACCTAATAATGCAGAATGTTTAGACCCGGATATTATTAATGATTTTGAATATGATATACCTATTTTAATGTGTGGAATTGGAATTCAACCACAAATTTGTAAAAATAATGAAAATTATGAGTTTTTGTTTCAAGGGTTTAATTAATTAATTTATTATTAATATAAGTATAATTTTTATTGTTTATATATTTCAATAAAAAACATATATTATTTTGATAAAATTAAATCATAAATATATTATTAATTTTTTTTATACGATTTAAATAAAAAATTATTAAAAACAATTTTTTAAATTAAATAATTTTAAAAATAATATAATTGTTTATAAAATATATTATCAAAAATTATTTTAATAAAATTTAAAAAAAAATTTGTTTTTATTAATTTAATTTTTTTTTAAATGTTGAAACAAAATGCATTATATAAAATTTAAATTTATAAATTTTTATAAATCTTTTGATTTATATATTTTTATAAATATCCCAATTGTTTATAAATTTTCAAATCAAAAGAATATTGAATTTTTATTGGCTAATTATTTGCATAAAATCAATAATTTTAAAATATTTTGTTATTATTATAAATATTAAAAATATAAAATCAATATTATTGTTTCATTAAATCTTTTATTTTAAAACTTACAAATATTTTTTAATTTATTTATAACCTTAAATAGGTTATTTAATTAAAATTATTAAAATAATATTAATCCTTTATATTATAAATTTTTTTATGAAGATAATTATTAATTAAACATCCTTCAAATATAAATTATTTATCCAAATAATTATTTTAATTATTTTAATACTAATTTCTAATCTATCTAATTTTTTTTTCTATAATATTAGAAATTTCTATTTTATTATAATTGATTTAATAAAAATATTATTTATTTTTTTTTTGAGCAAATACCGTATGAATTGCGATATTTATACGTCATATAATATATTTATATAAAAATAAAAATTATGAATTTTAAATCAATAAATTTACTTTTAGATGAATATAAACAAATTTTAGATGAATTAGGTAAAAAATATAAAAATTCATCTCTATTAGATACTTTACAACAAGTTTTGGATAGTCTTCCCAAAGTAGAAAATGATGAACATATAATAATAGATGGAGTAGAAAAAAATAAAATAGATTTATATTTTTATCGTCCAAAAAATACAAAAAATAAACTAACACCTGCTATTTATTATATGCACGGAGGGGGTTATTTAATAGGTAACGCAACAATGTATGGAATTATATTTAGCAGTCTAGCAAATAAATATAATGCAACAGTCATTTCAGTAGAATATAGATTATCTACAATAGCACCTTACCCCGCAGATTTAAATGATGCATATAGTGGGTTAAAATACATTTACCAAAATGCAGATAAATTAAATATAGACAAAAATAATATTATTATAATGGGAGAAAGTGCAGGAGGAGGACTTACTGCAAGAGTTGGATTATATAATAAAGATCATGAAAAAATACCTATCAAAGGACAAGTTTTAATATATCCTATGCTTGATTATAGAACTGGTGGCAATAATGATATATATAAAAATGAATATGCTGGAGAATTTATTTGGACCAAACAATTAAATCAAGAAGGATGGACTAGTTTAAAAAAAGATCAAATAATACCTGATAATGAAATGCTTTATTTCTCTCCTGCTATGGCAAGTGTTAAAGAATTGATGGGACTTCCTGAAACTTTTATAATTGTTGGTAGTCTTGATTTATTTGTTAATGAAGATTTTGATTATGCTAATAAACTAATTCAAGCTGGAGTGTCTACTGAATTTTTTTGTGAGCCAGGTGTTTATCATGCTTATAATATTCTTTCAACTAGTAGTCCACAAACTATTCGTTTTAATGAATTACTTGATAAGGCAGTGTTAAAAATGTTTAATAAAAAATAAATTTTAAAATAAAATAAAAATTATTATTAAATATTTAGAAAAAATATTCATTTTAAATTTATATATAATTAAATTAAAAAAATTATTAATATTTGATTTGACTTTTATAAAATATATAATTAATTTATTATTATTGGGGATTGGGGATTGGGG
>JAEEGK010031392.1_pt1 | contig 10473 bp, 9 predicted proteins | sample 8958771 | NCBI WGS metagenome assembly JAEEGK01 (sample SAMN16246547, study PRJNA631951) | gut metagenome | biome: gut microbiome; feature: rumen; material: SC-attached | host: Bos | place: Iran: Karaj | collected 2018-10 | reverse complement strand
AGAACCAATTTCAGAGTGGTTATTTTTATTTCATGGTTGGCATGGGTCGGATTTTCGACCCCTTGGGGTCGAGGGTGCGACTAAATTCTTTCGTGGGCGAAGCCCGTGGGAAGAATTTAGGACTTTGAGCGCAAGCGAAAAGCCCGAAGGGGGGCAAGCCAGCCTTGCGCAAGCAAGGTTTCTGGCGCAGCCATCAGTCCCTTTTCCCGCTCTAAAAAAAAGAGAACCACCTACAAAGGTGGTTTTCTTTTTTTTATCGTAATTTGGACGAGAACCGTCAAAAAAAAATTTCATTATTTTCATTCGCCACCCTTTACAACAAGAAAATTTATTTCTATAATTGGGTCACCCCGCGGGAATAGCTCAGTTGGTAGAGCACGACCTTGCCAAGGTCGGGGTCGAGGGTCCGAGTCCCTTTTCCCGCTCTAAAAAAAGAGAACCACCTACAAAGGTGGTTTTCTTTTTTTTATCGTAATTTGGACGAGGACCCGAGAAGAGGGGCCGACATAATTTACCTCTTATTACATGAGGCTGTCACAGCTTTTGCTCTTGTCACTTGCGTCATAGAAATATTTTAATCCACCCGTCCATTCACTTCCGCAAACCTTTGTAGAAGACGGACAACCATTTCCAATTTTGCAAGATATCGAGCTTTCTTCGTTCAATTCATTGCAGTTAGCCTTTTCGGCGGCAATGATACGAGAAGATGAACTTTCCGTTCCATATTCAAGGCAATACGTTGACTGAACTCCTCCATCCGATCTGACATAATAGAGAGAGACCTTCGTCCCGCTTATAGTCGGCAATTTTCCATCATCGCCACCAGCCCCTGAATTGTTCGAAGATCCAGAATTATTGGATGAACCCGAATTGTTCGACGAGCCTGAATTATTGGACAAGTCAGAATCATTGCCAGCATCAGCACATTGCGCGTACTTGGCCGCTTCCCCATAATAATATACAGTCTTTTCACCGATAGTACATTTCTTCTGGGCAGCAGGGCAACCTGTTCCAACAGTCGCTGTAGTTACGCCTGCAACATTTTGACTCCCGCAAGATTGTTTGATTGCCTCCGCTGCCGGAGAGGACTCAGGAATCTCCGTGCAGGATTCGGCTTCGTAGCCGGCTTGGCTGGTCTTGACATCGCATGACACGATATTTCCCGAACCACCACTTACGGCACCGCCAGAGGAGCTGTCCCCATCTCCACCGCAACCGAATAAACCCATGCAGACAACGGAAATTGCCGCTATGGAAAGTTCTGTCAACCGAAACATAAACATTCTCCTTTTGATGTGTTGATGATTACAGCTTTATGTCAGAAAGACGTGTGCTTTCAACTCTATCAAACTCGAGTTGAATTTCTGCAGATGGTTCCTTGGTGCAGAGGCTCACCACGACGATTGTGATAAACGAAAGCACAAAGCCCGGCACGAGTTCGTAAATCTGGAAGATTTCGGCAGAAAGCCCAGAGAGATAGAATTTCCACACGAACGTCGTAATGCCGCCGACAAGCATACCGCTAATAGCGCCAGCAAGCGTCGTGCGTTTCCAAAAGAGTGCGAGCAACATAATCGGGCCAAACGTTGCGCCGAAGCCGCCCCAAGCAAAGCTCACGAGACTCATCACCACGTCGAGGAAACTCTTGCCTTGCTTTACGCCGTCTGCACTCGGAGCGCCCTGCATCGCGACAATCACGGCGATAAGCGTAATGAGAACGACAACGCCACGGCTCACCCACATCACTTCCTTGTTGCTTGCGTTTTTGCGGAACAAGTGCTTGTACAAGTCGTTGCTAAAAGCGGAGGCTGACACGAGCAGTTGCGAGTCCGAAGTGCTCATAATGGCGGCAAGGATTGCAGCCATGAGAATTGCGGCAATGACCGGATGGCAAAGCGCCTGGCAAAGAATCATGAAGATGCGTTCCGGGTCATCGACCTTGATGCCGTGAGATTCAACGTAGTAGCGGCCAAGGAGGGCAATCATAATCACAGCGCCCAAGCAAATAGTCACCCAAGTCATTGCGATGCGGCGGGAATCCTTGATTTCTTCGGCGTTCTTGATGCTCATGAAACGCACGAGAATGTGCGGCATGCCAAAGTATCCAAGGCCCCAAGCGAGACTAGAAATGAGAGCGATAAGGCCAATCGACTTGCCTGTCGTCGCGTTCGTGAAAAGACTCATCAAATAAGGATTCTGGGCGTTCACCGCATCCATTGTCATCGCAAAACCGCCAGAACCGTTCATAATCATCAGCGGAATCACGAGCACCGCAATCAGCATCATCGAGGCCTGGATAAAGTCAGTCCAGCAAACGGCAAAGAAGCCGCCCATGAACGTGTAACTCACGACCACGACCGCACCGAGGATGAGGCCCGTCGTGTAGCTCATGCCGAAAATCGTTCCGAACAACTTAGCGCATGCGACAAAGCCCGAAACCGTGTAGAACAAGAAAAACGCGAGAATGAAAATCGAAGCGATAACGCGGATGATTCCCTTGTTGTCGCGAAAACGGTTCGAGAAAAAGTCCGGAAGCGTAATCGAATCGCCGCAGAAGTGGCTGTATTTGCGGAGCCTGCGCCCTACAATTTTCCAGTTGAGGTAAGTGCCGATGACAAGGCCGATACCGATCCAAGCTTCGGAGAATCCGCTCACGAAAATGGCCCCCGGGAGGCCCATCAAAAGCCAGCCGCTCATGTCAGACGCTTGGGCGGACATCGCGACCACCCACTTGTTCATGCCGCGGTTGCCGAGGTAGTAGGCGTTCAGGCTGTTCGCCTTTTTAGAGAAGTATGCCCCGATGCCAAGCATCATCAGCAGATAAAGGATAAAGACTGCTATCGTCATGTGACCTCCGAATTGTTTTTATAAAATTAAATTATTTAAGCCGATCCCGGCACAGAGACCGGGATGACAGAACCGTTCGCGCTTGACAAAATCAAAATTTGTATAGACGCGCCGCAAGAATGACTAAAATTCGCGGAGCTGTCGATTATAGACGATACGTTTGCCCTTCACGCCGTCTGTTGCACAAACGTGATCTACTGGTGGCTTGAGCAAATTTGCGACGAGATGCGCCGCGACTGTTTCTGCACGCACAGGGCGGAAATGCGCCGGAATCCATTCCGGGTGCAAACCGAAAAATTTTTGCAAAAGCTCTTCGCCAAAGCGTTTGTCCTTGTGCTTACCTAGAAGCAGTGACGGACGCACAAGCGTAAGGCTCTCGAAGCCTATCATCGTAAGGCCTTCTTCGAGTTGGCCTTTCAAACGATTGTAGAAGAACGGCGAATGCGAATTCGCCCCCATGGCGCTGATACAAATAAAATGCTTTACGCCCTGACGCTTCGCCAAAGCGGCAAGCGTGAGCGGCAAGCGCAAATCGATTTTTTCTTGATTGGCCTTGCTCCCCGCCTGCTTAAGCGTTGTCCCCAAGCAACAGATTACAGCATCGCAACCACTAAAGTTCAAATAAACGCTAGATTGCCACTGTTCCTCGGGTCGCGAATTTAACAAAGCATCAAAATCGACAGTATCGAAATTGAACTTTGACGCTCCTTGCAAAACACCCATAGCCGCCAAGTCAGGAACCGCACGGACTGGGCAATAAACGCTCTCGGCTTCGTCCAACTGAGCTAGCAGTTGTACGACATGTTTACCGACAAGTCCAGTAGAGCCAAGGAGCGTGACTTTCATTAAAGTTCTTCGACTTCTTCGCTCATGACCATCCAGCCCACTTCGTCCCCGCGGACCGGAAGAGCCGTAACAGCACCTGCTTCATCGACAATCACCGCTATGCCAGACAAGTAATTGACCCAATGGAACGGACTCTGATAAATTCTCAAGTCAACGGTCCTATTCGATACAAATACAATGAGCGGCTCAACAAGCATGTCATGGCTTACTAGAACGCTCACACGTTTCCATTTAGAAATGTTTGCAACAATGACTTCGTTCAAGAACTGATTACCACGCGGATAAAAGTCATGGAAATAAGTCTCAACCACAGGGATTACAGCGGCTGGAACTTTACCCGTAAAAGGAACTCCATAAGCATACAAGGCGATATACTTCGGATTGCCACCCTTCTTTGATACAACAGAATCCAGCGTACTACTGGGCACTGTCAAGAAATAACTACCATTGATGCCTTCGTCCCAAGTGACAACCTCGGCACCCGTTTCACCGCGACCAATGGCAATGTTTTCGCAAGTCAAACGAGTACGGTCAAAATCTGTCGAAGCATAATAGAACGGTTCATCGCCCACAAGCTTTGCACCAAGCGTCTGCGCCATCTGGATACCAATCGGAGTCAGCTGAGATTGTTTACCCATATTTTTCTTTTCGCGCTTGGAATGGCGAATCACAAAAGCAATCTTGCTCGTCTTGGGCACAGCCTTATAGACATCGCCCATGTCATAAAAACCGTCTGCATCCGGAGTAAGAGCAAGCGCTCCCGGAGTGTTCGAAAAAGTAAAGGTTCCACTTTGCGCCACGGCAGAACTTGCAGGAACAACCGCCGCAGACGAGCTTTCCGGAACAGGCGGATTCACATCCGTCGCACTAGAAGCCGGAGTTGACGTAGCAGAAGAAAGCGCACTGGATGCGACACTGGAGGCAACACTTGTTGGAACGATTTCGCTAGAAGAAAGACCCACCGGCGGATTTTGTTGCTGAGCCACGCTCGAAGACGAAACCACACCTACCGGAGCTACAGGAATCGCAGACGAAGAATCGTCACCACAACCGGCAAACATGCAAAGCCCGACAAAAAGGGCGCTCACAACACACTTAGCAGAAAAATTTTTCATACTCTAAAATTCCTTAATCACTATTACTAGAAATTTAAATTATTCCCTAAAATTTTCACGTAAAAGTTTCATAAACACCTGAAATAAGCACAAAAAAAACAGACTTTTACAGATACGCAAGAGCGTTTAGCCTTGAAAAAACGCTTTTTCGCCCCAAGCTCCGCAAAACTATTTATATTTGACACATCACATTTTTAATGAGGCTGGATGTTATCTAGTAAATATTGGTTCATTGTTTAGCGCCTTGGAAGACGAATGTTTTCAAGGCGGTCTTCCAAGGTGATTGTGCCGATTCACACAAAAATTTTGGAGATAAACAATGAAAAAATACAATATCCGCACGGAACAACCGCGCGACTTTAAAATCGTCGAAAATCTCACCCGAGAAGCATTCTGGAACGTCTATCGTCCCGGCTGCGTGGAGCATTTCGTCCTCCACCATTACAGGAACGACCCAAGCTTTATCCCGGAGCTTTCGCTCGTCATGGAAGTTGACGGACAAATTATCGGACATGTGATGTACGCGTGGTCGAAAATCGATGATGACGACGGACGCAAAATCCGCATGATGACATTCGGACCCATCAGCATCCATCCCGACTACAAGCGGCAGGGATACGGCAAGGCGCTCCTCGACTTTTCCATGGAACTCGCACGCAAGATGGGAGGCGGTTGCCTGCTCATCGTCGGAAACATCGGATTCTACGGCAAGAGCGGATTTGTCCCCGCTTACACCAAAGGCATCCGCTACGCCGACGACCCGAACAGCGACGCGCCGTACTTCTTGTGCAAGGAACTCGACGAGGGGTTCTTGGACGGAGTGACAGGTTCGTACAAAGACCCCGAGGGCTACTTCGTGACCGAACGAAAGCCCGAAGAATTCGAAAAGTACGAAGCAAGCTTTCCACCTAAGGAAAAGCTAGTGCTTCCCGGACAATTGTAGTAGCAACGCCTGTTCAAGAAAGCAACTCTTTCAGTTGCGACTTGACTATAGTCAAATCAGGGTTCGTTAAAATCGGGATGAGTTCATTGATTTCTTCGATGGACTTGTCCCACCATTTCCACCGGAGCAAAAGTGCCGTCAATTCCTCGTCGAAACGATTGCGTATAAACTGCGCCGGATTCCCCGTCACAACCGTGTAAGGTTCCACATCGCTCCCAACAACCGCATTCGCACCGATGATAGCCCCATCGCCAATATGCACACCCGGCAAAATCACTGCGTTCTGCCCAATCCACACATCGTTTCCAACCACCGTATCGCCCTTGAGCGGTAAATCGCTTTTTGCAGGCGGCTTCATGTTCCAGCCTTCGAGCATGGAGAACGGGAAAGTCGAAACGGCATTCATCTGGTGGTTCGCGCCGTTCATCACGAACTCCACGCCTGCAGCAATCTGGCAGAACTTCCCGATGATGAGTTTGTCGCCGAGAAAGTCGTAATGGTGCGTCACATGGCTTTCGAATTCCGAGTCAGCGTAGGTAAAATCCCCGACGATGATGTTCGGATTCTTGATAGTCGGCTTGACGTAGATTTCCTTGTCGTAGCCTGCAATCGGGTGGACTGTATTTGGATTAGGGAGTGTATTTGGCATGGGAACCTCCGTGGGTGGGATATATGGAGAAAAGTAATAAAAAGCAAATAGATCTGTTGTTCCTGACTTGGTCGGTGGAATCTTTTTACGCGCCATACATCAAACGTCATTTTATGACATTAAAGAAACATATATTTACGAAAAACAACCCAATGGAGGTCTTTATGAACCAGGAACAGAAAACTATCCGCGTCATGGGCACAGGATTCGTCAAAACCGCCCCCGACACCACGAAACTCACTTTCGAGGTGGATTCCCTGCACGACACGTACGAAAAGGCGTACGCCGAAGCCGCGGTCGGAAACAAAAACCTGCGAGAAACGCTTGAGAAACTGAATATTCCGAAAGATTCGCTAAAAACCACGAACTTTTCTATAACCAAAGAAACAGAGTGGAAGCGCAAAGAAGACAAGTTCGTCTTTGTCGGCTTCAAACTGCGCCAAAAACTCGCTATCGAATTGCCACTAGACAGCATCATCACCTCCAAAGTCATGTCCGCACTCGGCAAAGCATGGCCCGAACTCGAAGTGAACATCGCATTCATCAAAAAAGACACCCACGATGTAAAACTGCAAATTTTGGAATCCACCGTTAAAGATGCTCGCGAAAAAGCTGAAGTCATTGCAGCGACATTGGGGCATAAGCTCGGCGGCATCATCAGTGCGGATTACTCTAAGCGGAGCATCGACATTAACTACCACGAAGAACGGCTAGCAGTATGCGACTGCGAAATGCCAAAAAGCCAATCCATCGACTACACGCCCGACGATATCGAAGCCGGCGATACAATCGAAACCGTGTGGTATTTGGAGTAAAGCTAACACGCGATTTCAACGGGTCAACAAGTTATAAACTAGAATTTGGCAATTCTGTGCCAAATTCACTAATTATAACATTTTTCCACGATTATAACATTTTGAAATGTTATGATTGAGGGGAAATGTTAAAGAGGGTAAGACAAAGCGAAATTTTTCCAAGTGCCTAAAAAAGTCATAATTTGACATTTTTCGATTGTATATTTAGAGATGATGAAAGATTTATACGCGACAAAACGAAAAAACATGCACTCGTTGGCAGAATACCAGCGAAAGTTGTGGAAAAATCCGCAACTCGCATATTTGTTCCTTGAAGTGACCGATTGTTGCAATTTAAAATGCAAGCATTGCGGCAGCGGCTGCCTATCCACAAACCGTAACTACTTGCCTTTTGAGACCGCCCAAAAAGTGCTGGACGAAGTCGCTAAAGAATACGACGCATCACAGATTTTCATTTGCATTACAGGCGGCGAGCCTATTTTGAACAAGGACCTATTCAAGATTATCGCCTATTCCAAGCATTTAAATTTTTCTTGCGGAATAACGACTAACGGAACCTTATTGTCCGAAGCCGTCGGTGAACAGTTCAAGAAAGCCGGACTGGACACAATTTCTATTAGCTTGGATGGTCTGGAAGATACTCACAACAACTTTCGATGTTCCCCAAATGCATTCCAACAAGCGCTGACAGGTATCCGAAATGCGAAAAAAGCAGGGTTATATCCCGAAGTTGTGACCGTTGTCCACAAAAACAATTTGAAAGAACTGGATATCCTATACGAATTCCTTTGCGATGAGAAAATCGAATCATGGAAAATTGCGAACATCGAGCCCATCGGCAGAGCAAAAGAGAACTCATCGATGTTCCTCGACGCTCACGAATACAAAATGCTGCTCGATTTCGTTAAACGGACCCGATTCCATCCGAACAACAAGATGGAAATTAATTTAGGCTGTTCGCACTATCTTGGAATGCAATACGAGTACATGGTTCGCGATTTTTACTTTCAATGCGGAGCAGGAACTAAAATCGCAAGCGTCATGGCAAATGGCGATATCGGAGCATGCCTGGACATTGAACGGAACGATTTAACAATACAGGGAAACATTTATAAAGATTCTTTCGTAGATGTTTGGAAAAACCGGTTTGAAATTTTCCGTCAAGATAAAGCGGAATTAAACCCGCAATGCAAACAATGTAGCGAAAGGGAATTTTGCATGGGAGATTCAACTCATACCTGGAACTTCCAAAACAACGAACCCAATTACTGCGTTTTCAAAATGCTGGAGGCATAATATGCAGGGGAACATAAAGAAAACTACGGACAAAGGTAACAAATGTGCCAATTGTCACGCAATATTGCCCAAAAACGCATTGTATTGTGATACGTGCGGAACAAAGAGAGGCGATGGCAAATTTAAGCCTCAAAGAAATAGGCCTAGAGCCATTTATGGTCCACCCATAAGGATTACTCACCACTGTTCTTCGTGTGGTTATATATGGCAAAAATCCGGCATGAAAATAAAGGAGTCATCTTGCTGCCCCAAATGTGGCGCTTCATTTGTAGATTTTTTGACAGATAAGCCCAACCGTAAAGGCGATGTTGTCGGAAGTTATTTTGAAAAGAATGAACCTGTTCAAAAAATTTCTGAAGCAGAAGTCGAAAAGCTCCTGGATCTGCGTGAAAAATATAAGGAGGATAAACAGCATGTTCTTGAAAGCCATGAGGAAGATAATTTATCCAAATTTATGATACAAAATGGTTTTTTCGAATTTAAAAAACATGAAGAAGGTAAGAAACTATCCTATTATGAAGCCGTAAGAATAAATCTGGCTAAAAAGATAATGAATTCCTTCGGATATAAAAATGCAATGCCTTCAAGGTTGACATGCCCCAAATGCGAAGGGCATATCGCTTGTCAAATAAAAAAACTCCAACGGGAAGCAGGATCGAACAAAGAAATCATTCCACGAAATAAAAAAATTTTGACCATATTAAACAGCCGTATTCGAGCTACGAAAGATATATCGCTAATGTGCTTACAATGCGGTCATGTATTCAAAAATCCTAAAAAAGAAAAATAAACAAGAAGGCAATAAGTGAATTTAAAGTGGCCTGATCTATTACACGCCCCTCGATTTAGAAATTTCTAAAATTCCGCAACATCTTGCAGATTTTAGTTGACAAATCAGGTCAGATTATATATTCTAGAACAGAAACAGCAATATAATGCCCACCGCTCACGAAATTCTAAAATCCGTTTTTGGCTACGATAACTTCCGCCCCATGCAGGAAGAGATTATCAATCATGTTGTCGCACACAACGACGCTCTGGTTTTAATGCCCACTGGTGGCGGAAAGTCCATTTGCTACCAGATTCCTGCATTGATTTTCGATGGAATTACTGTCGTTATTTCGCCGTTGATTTCGTTAATGAAGGACCAGGTGGACGCACTGAACGCAAATGGCATCGGGGCAGATGCGCTCAACAGCAACAACGAGGAGGGCGAAAACGCGACCATCCGAGAGCGTTGCAAAGCGGGCCAAACTAAGATTCTCTACATTTCGCCGGAGCGTTTGCAGCGTGAAATTCCATGGTTGCAACATCATTTGGACGTTTCGCTGTTCGCTATCGACGAGGCTCACTGCATTTCGCAATGGGGACACGATTTTCGTCCGGAATACACGCAGCTCGGCATGCTGCACCAGGCGTTTCCGAGTGCAACAATCATGGCGCTGACGGCAACAGCAGACAAGCTCACAAAAGAAGATATCGTCCGACAGCTGAACTTGCGAGATTTTAGACTTTTCGTGAGTTCGTTCGACCGCCCGAATCTGAGCCTCGATGTGCGGCGCGGTTATTCCAACCAAGACAAATTAAAGACTATTTTGTCTATCATTTCAAAGCACGAAAATGAATCGGGAATCATCTACTGCCTTTCGCGAAAGAATACGGAGAAAGTCGCGGCAGATCTTATTGACGCAGGGGTTTCTGCAAAGGCGTACCATGCAGGGATGAGTGCCGAAGAACGCAGCCAGGTGCAAGAGGATTTCATCAACGACCGCATTGATGTGGTTTGTGCCACCATCGCTTTTGGCATGGGAATCGATAAAAGCAACGTCCGTTACGTCATCCATTATAATTTGCCAAAAAGTATCGAAAGCTTTTATCAAGAAATCGGTCGTGCGGGCCGCGACGGACTCCCTTCCGAGACGGTGCTGTTCTACAATTTTCAGGACATCATGACGCTTCGCG
>JAEEGK010031390.1_pt1 | contig 10474 bp, 6 predicted proteins | sample 8958771 | NCBI WGS metagenome assembly JAEEGK01 (sample SAMN16246547, study PRJNA631951) | gut metagenome | biome: gut microbiome; feature: rumen; material: SC-attached | host: Bos | place: Iran: Karaj | collected 2018-10 | reverse complement strand
ATAATTAAAGAAATTAATAATCCATTTCAATGTTGGGGAATAACTTTAATTGAAGATAAAGGAATATTTATAGTTGGAGGAGAAAGTAAAGATATAAGAATATATAGAAATGATAATTATGAATGTATTCAAACAATTCAAAATGCTCATGATGATGAAATTAATGGTTTTATTGAATTAAAAGATTGTTCAATTGCTTCATTTTCTGTAGATAAAAGAATAAAAATATGGTGTTTTTAAGAAGTTATACTTTATTTAATTTAAAAAAATAAAAATTAAGGTTTAAAAAAAATTTTTGAAGAAAATAATCAAAAATAAAATTTTTTATTAAGGCATAATAATTCAAAAACTTAATTGTATTTTAAATATTATTTTTATTTTAAATAAATAATTATATATAAAAATTTATAATATTATTTATAAAATGATAATACTATCTCCTTTATATTACAACTATTTTTGATTAATATATTCTTTTTCTTTTTTATATAATATTTAATCAAAGAAAAGTAATTAAAAATAAAAAAAAATTATATCAAACATTTTTTTCATTTATTAAAAAAAAACTCTTTTTATAATTAATTTTACATAAAAAATTAAATTATAACAAAATAAATGAATAATCAATTCAATAATATAAATCTTCTTTCTTAAGATAAAATTTGTCATTAATTTTTTTTGTTAAATTAATCTTATTATTTCTATGAGAAACACTACGACCAATATTAGGAAAAGATTCTAAAGTTTTATGATTTGTACTATATAAACTATTAATTGTATTAGTTTTTTTTTGATTTGAGTTTTTTATATTATCTTTATTATTATTATAATCATTAAGTTTAATTTTTAATTGTTTCTTATTATTATTATTAAAAGTTTTACTTATTTTAATTTTTTCATTTGAATTAATTGAATAATGAGAAATATAATTTGAATTTTTATTTAATTTATCTTTTTTAATATAATTTTTATTATATTGAGTGATTTGGTTAAAATGATTTTTAAATAATTGAAATTTAGACATATTTGAAAAAATATTATTTTTAAATTTTTCATTTTTAATAATTTTTTTTTCATTTTTTTTATGTTTAAAATAACTTTTTGTAGGTGCATAAAAATTTTGTAATTTATTATTTTCATCATTCTCATCACTAGTAAATAAATAAGCATTTACAAATTTTGATTTTTTAATTTTTATTAATTTATGATTATTTAATTTTGAAATATCAAAATTTCCTATAAATAAATTAATCATTTTTTCTTCATTATCAATTTCATCATCTTCATTTTCATTTGTATGTAATTTTTTATTATAATATTTTCCTAATCTTTCTTTTTCTAATTTTTCAATTTCTTCTTCTTCTTTCATATATTCTAATTCTCTTTTACATAATTTTATATAATATTCTACTATTGATTCTATTTTTTTTTTATATTCAATTGATATTAAATTACATTTATGTTTTATTATTTTAGCTTTTTTTTTTAAATAACAAATTGATAAATTTGAAAATTTATATTTTTCATTATTTGTAAAGATTGAATTTTTTAATTTTATAAAGTAGTTATCAACTTTTTCTTTTGTTGTTGGATGATAATTTTTATCTTTATAATATTTATGGAATATTGTTTCAATTTTATTATCTTCTTCTTCTTTTATTATTTGTTCTATATTTCTTAATATTTCAAAAAATACATCCATATATTTTTCTTTAAGAAACAATTTAATTCTTTGTTTTATAATTTGTGCCATTGTTTTTTTCATCTTTATATAATATTTTAATTAATAAAAATATAATTAAAAAAAGTTATTATATAAATTATTTATTTTTCTTTTTTTTCATTTTATTTTCTTTTTTTATTAATTTGTTAAGAAAATAAAGAATAACAAAAATAAAAATTCCAAAACCAAAAATAAAAATTAATCCTTTTAAATAAAAAGGAATATTACTAAAATCATAATTTCCAATTTTAATTTTTTTATTCATTTCATAACTTTTTTTATTTTCTTTTTGTTCATATATTTCTTTTACTTTATCAAATTTATATGAAAGAATATTTTGTTCTTCACTTAAAACTAAATTACTATTTTCATTATAATTATCATAATTAATAAAATCAAAAAATTTATCATATTCATTTAAATATTCATCATTTGGAATGTAAATAAAATTTTTAAAAAACTTTGATATAGTTTTATTATCAATTTTATTATAACAAATTTCAAACATATCAGTTAAAATTTTTCTTTCTGCTTTATTTTTTAAACTTTGATTAAATTTATTTAAAGTATTTGTAATATTTATTTCATCTTTTTCTGTTTTTAATTTTAATAAAACTGAACAAGATAATAATTTATCTATTTCATAAATTGTTATATTTAAAGGAAATCCTGTAAAATAAAGTTCATCTTCATTTATTTTATCACATAAAATAAAATACAAAAACAAGAAAAAAAAAAAGAATATATACATTTTGTAAAAATAAAAAAAAAAAAAAAATTTAAAAAAAAAATATTTTTTAAATAAATTAAATTTTCAAATTTTAAAATCTTAATAAAAACCTAATTAATAAAAAAAATTTAAAATCTTTATGAATTAACCATTAATTCTTTTAAATTTTTATCAATTAAATTAGAAGTAACTCCAGTTTGTCCTGGTCTATCTTCTAAAGCTCTAATAAAAGAATAAATAATTGTAATAAAAAGATAATGAAAAATACACCAAATAATAATACAAAAAGTATAAAAATAAATTAAGTCCATATCAACTTTTGTAACAAAAGAATAAATAATAATAATTATATAAAAAGTTCCTCCAATTATTGTTACTAATGTAAAATAACTTGTATAACTTTTATATTTAAGTAAATTTCTATTATTAAATGATATTAAATTTTTTAATGAAGATAATGAACAAAATATAATAAATAAATGAATAATTAATCCTATCCATTTATATAAATGACCTGTTAAAAAAAGAATTATTAATAATAATAAATTTGATGTTAAACTTATTAGGTATGATATTATTACTGAAAATTTTAATGTTAAACATCCTTGTTTTTTAGTTTTTGTTGTTTGATTTGAAAAATCCATTTTTTTATATTAAAATATTTTTTTTTATTTATGATTATTATTTAGTAAAAAATAATTTTTATTTTTATATTTTAGTAAATTAATGTTTATTGTTTAATTAAAAAGTTTTTAATTTTCAATTGAATTAAAGAAGCTCTATTTTTTTTTTGTTTAAAATAATTATAAATAAATTTTTTGTAAATAACTATCATATATTTTAAATTATATAATTTAAATTATTTAATCTGAATTAATTGCATTAATAAATTCATCAATTTTCCATTTATTTCCTTCAAAAAAATATAAATCCATTAATGTTATTTTATTTTTATTATTTATTTTTAATTCAATTCCAAATTTATTTCTTCTTTCAATTTCAATAATCAATTTAAATTGCTCAATTGTGATTAATTTAATATTTTTTTTTGAACATACATTTTCAATTTTATTTTTAACTTGTTGAATTGATTTTTCAATCGAAATTTGTTTCAATAAATTTTCTTCACAAAAATATTTTAATAAATTATTATAATAATTTATTTCTGTAAGATTATTTTTATTATCATTATTATTGAAAGAATCATTTTTTTTATTTAAAATAATATTATTTTTTATTCTTTGAGTTTTTGGAATATAATTAATATTTATTTGCTCTTTATTATTATTAATTAAGTTATTATTATTATTATTTTTTTTTGGAGATAAACATTTTTTTTTTTTATCTATTTTAAGTGTAGTCATTTTATTAATTTTCTTATTATTAATTTTAGAATTTAAAGTTTTATAATTGTTATTTTCATTAATTTCAGTTTGTAAATTTTTATTTTGTTCTTTATTAATATTTTTTATAGGAGAAATTTGATTATTATTTCTAGTTTTAATTGGAGTCTTTATTCTATTTATATAATTTATTTTATTTTTATTAAAAATAATTTTAATAACATTTATTTTTCCTTTATTTATTTTATTTTTAATATTATTTTTGTCTTCAGTTATTTCATTATTTGAATTTGTTTCAGTTGAAATAGTTTTAGTAGAATTTTTATGAACTGGAGAATTTGATTTTGATAAATCATTTTTTTTATCTATTGAAACACTAGAATCTATTATTTTTCTATTTTTATAATTATTTTCATTATTATTTTCATTATTATATTTAGGTAATAATTTTTCAAAAATAGGATTTTCTTTTTTATTTATATTTATTAATTTTATATTATTTATTATTATATTATTTCCTTGATCTTCAACTTTTGATAAATCCAAATCTTTTACAGAAGGATTTTTTTTATTATTTACATCATCTGATGTAACATTTATTTTATCTTCTTTTTTAAATTTATTATATTTATTTCTAGAAATTTTAATATTAATATTATTTTCTTCAATATTATTTTCTTCACTATTATTTTCTTTATTATTAGTTTCTTTAATATTATTTTCTTCAATATTATTTTCTTCAATATTATTTTCTTTAATATTATTTTCTTTATTATTAGTTTCTTTAATATTATTTTCTTCAATATAATTTTCTTTAATATTATTTTCCTTAATATTATTTTCTTCAATATTATTTTCTTCAATATTAGTTTCTTTAATATTATTTTCTTCAATATTATTTTCTTTAATATTATTTTCTTTAATATTATTTTCTTTATTATTATTTTCTTCAATATTATTTTCTTTAATATTATTTTCTTCAATATTATTTTCTTTAATATTATTTTCTCTTTTTTCTTCATTTAAAATTTCCATATTATTAAAATCTAATTTTCCTTTTTCAAATTTTATTTTAAGTAATCTAAAAGTTGTAGTAATATTATTATGTTTATTTTTTTGAATATTCTTTTCAATAAAATGACTATCATTATGAATTTTTAATACTTTAATCATATAATCAATAATTTTATTATCAATATCTTTTTCATTATTTCCAAAAAGATAATTATCTAAATGAAAAGAAGTATAAAATTTATTAATAAAAGGATGTTTTAAAATATCATTTATAGAAATTCTATCTTTAGGATTAACTTTAAGAATTTTTTTAATTAAATCAATACAATCAGAACTAATATTAAATTCATCTTTATGATAAAAATTAACATGACCTTTTTTTATTTTAGTAAATAAATCATCATAATATTCATCATCAAAAGGTAAAAAACCAAATATCATAGCATATAAAATAATTCCACAAGACCAAATATCAATAAATATTCCATTATACTCTTTTTTAGTTATCATTTCTGGAGCAATATAATTTGGACTTCCACATTTAGTTGATAATAAATTGTTATTTGGAAGAAAATTTGATAAACCAAAATCACTTATTTTTAAATTATCTAATAAAGATGATAATAATAAATTTTCTGGTTTTAAATCTCTATGACAAATTTTATTTTTATGAAGTTCTTTTAATCCTATTATTAATTGATAAAATAAAAATGATGCTTTTTCTTCCTTTATTCTTCTTGCAGCTGTTATATAATTATATAATGATCCTCCTTCTGAATATTCCATTATTAAATAAAATTTATTTTGTGTTTCAACTATTTCATATAATTTTATTATATTTGGATGATTTAATTGTTTTAACATTTTTATTTCTCTATTTATTTTTATTATATCTTTTTCATTTTTTATTGCTGATTTTTCTAATATTTTTATTGCAACTTCTTGATTTGTTATTGTGTGTGTTGCTAATTTTACTTTTCCATATCCGCCTTTTCCTATTGTATATTCTATTTGATAATTCTTAATTTTTTCAATTTTTTTTGGCATTTTTATTAATTTTTATTATTTTATTCATATTATTAAAAAATGTATTTTAATATATTATAAGTAGAAATATAAATAATAAATTATATATAATTAATATTTACTATTTTAAATAAATAAAATGTTTGTTTTTTTTTTTAATATAATAACAATATTTTCAATATTTAAAATAACAATTCAAATTGATTGTTCATTATTTTCAACATGTGTTTCATGTTCAATAAATAAAAATTGCATTTGGGAAAATAATATTTGTTCTTCATCAAATAAAATAATTTTAAATTGGTATAATCAATTTGAAAATTGTAAAGATGATATAAATACAATTAAAAATATGAATAATTATTGTTTTAATTCAAAAAATAGAAATAATAATCAATTTGATTTATCTTCTAATGAATATAATGGAAATTATATTTCTGAATCAAAAGAACTTTTTTGTTTTTGTTCTATTGATGCTGAAACAAATAAAAAAACTAAAATTAAGTATTCATCTTTAAATTTTAATGAATTAAATGTTTATAATGAATCAATTAATGGAAATATTATTAAATATCAAACTTTAATTATTTATTTTGAAGATTATAATAATTTTAATATAGTTCCTTTAACAGATAATTATATTTATGAAACAAAACAAATTTCAAAAATAGAATTTTATTTTTTATATATTGATACTTCAAATTCAATATCATATAATTTTTATACAAAACCATTTTTTACTTTAACAATAGGATCTGACAATAAATTTACTACTTTTGGTATAATAATTTTAATTACTTGTTTACTAATTCTTGCAGTGATTATATTAGTAAATTTGATATTTTATAATTATGGTTTTTACTGTAATAACAATGAAAATCAAAATGAAAGAGATAATAAATTTATTAGTATTTATGATAAAAATCAAATTAATAATAAAATGTTAATAGAAAAAAATTTAGAAGCAAAAAAATATAATGTAAATCAATTTAATGAAAAATTAAATGATACTTGTACATTTTGTTTAGAAGAATTTAAAGAAAATGAATTCATAATAATTTTACCTTGTAATCATATTTTTCATTGTAATTGTATTAGAAAATGGCTTGAAGTAAATTTAAAAGAACCATTATGTCCAAATTGTAAAAAAAATATTATATTTGAACTTAAAAATTTGAATGAAAATGATAATAAAAATAATCCAGAAATTGATTCAAATGATAATAATATTATTTTTGTAAATAGAAATAGTACAAATCAAAATAATTTAAATTCTCCTAATTCAAATAATTCTAATGATATTAATGATAATACTAATTAAGAAAATAATTCAGAATATCAAAGAATAAATAATACTCAATAAAGGAATATTATTATATATATTTGAAATTAGTTAAAACATTTCATTAAATGATTTATTTTTCTTTATTTTTTTTTGTTTGAGATTTTAAAATTATTTTTAGAATATGTTTTTTTTTTAAAATAAAAAAAATTTTTTTAAATTGTTTTTTTTAATATTAAATTAAATAAAAAAAAAAAGATAAATAATACCAAAAAATACAAAAAATACAAAAAATACCAAAAATTAAAAAAAAACTACAAAAAACTATTAAAAACAATATTTAAATATTTTTTTAACTAAAAGATAGAACATGTACAATGAGTTTTTTTTTGATTTTTATTTATATTTGATTTTAAATTGATTTTTATTTTATGTGGTTTGTTACATATTTTACAATTTATTTCATGATATTCATTAATTCTTTTATTATTTAAATTCATTTTATTAAAACATTCTAAGCAAATTATATGATTTTCACAATTATAAAAAATATTTTTTTCATCATTAATATCAAATTGAATATTAATATCATAATATATTTTTTTTTCATTTTTATTTTCTTCGATTTTATTTTCTTCATTTTTATTTTCTTTATTTAAAATAAATTCTTTTTGACATTGTAAACATATTTTTTTAATTTTCAATCTTTCAATTGCTTCTTGTTCTTTTTCTTTTATTTCATCTTCTGTATATATTTTTGATATAATAAAATTAATATCTAATTTATCTCCACATTTACATTTTGGAATTTCCTTTTTTTGTTGTTCATATAATAATTTTTCATAATCATTTAAAATTATTTTATTATCAGTATAATTATTTATTGTGTCATTTAAACAATTTTTACATATATAACAACCACATTTCATTTGAGTTAAAATTTCAATTTTTACATTATTTACACATAAATTACATGAAAGTTTAAATAAATCAAGTATTTCTGAAAGTATTGTTGATTTTTCACCAAATAAAAATTTAAATTCTAAATTTGTTAAAAATAATTTATTTTTATTATTATTATCTGTTAATTGTATATTTCTTGAATAATATTCTATATTTTGATATCCATCTTTTATTAAATTATTAATTCTATTAAGTAAAACATCATTAACACTTATTTTTAAACAATTTTGACATATTGTTAAATTTGGATTTATTTTTTTTAATATTATTTGATTTGTTATTGTATTACATTTTTGACATTTAAAATTTGAATCACAAATTTCAATTACATCATCATAATTAATTTGTTTTTCTGATAAAATATTTCCATCATCAGTACTTACTAATGTATCTTCAATATCATTATTATAAATATCATAATTTAACAAATTTGAATATTTTTGAAAATAATTTTCAATATAAGCTATTGAATACTTTTTATTCATATAAATTAAATCAATTTTAAACTCACTTTTAAATGGTGAATTATTTATTGATAATTTATTTTCTCCATATGATTCAATATAATATATTCTTAAATCAATTTGAAAGACAAAAGGAGTAATAAAATAAATAAATAAATCAGGTTCAGTTTGCATTAATAATTTTCTCTTTTGAATAACCTGATTAATTTAATTCTTTATTCAAATTATAATATTTATTTAATATTAAATGATTATTTATTATTTCATCTGAATTAAAATATTGATAATTCTTTTTAATAAACATACTTAATTTTATTTTCATAAATTTAACTAATGTGTTACAAAAATTATCATTTGAACAAAATGCTCTATTTAAATAATTAATTGAATTAATTTGATCATCTTTTTCTAATTTTTGTAAAATAAAAAGTAAAATATATATAGTTTCATTTTCATCAACTTGTATATTTTTATAATAAAAAATTTTATTTTTATTTTTTAAAATTTCATCTATCAAAATTTTAATTCTTATTGTCTTTTTATAAATAATACATTTTTCTAAATAAGAAAACATAAAACATTTAAAAAATGAATCACTATCATTTCTTGCTCTTCTATAATATAAAATATCTAAAAAAAAAGTTTTAAAATATTCAGATTCAAAACAAGGAGATAAATTATATAAATATTTTTTCTTATAATCATCAGATTTATCATATTCTTTTATAGACTTAATTAAATTTTTTTTAATTTTTTTATCTAATTGATTTATAGAATCTAAATTAAATTTAATTTCTTCATTTAATAATTCTTCTATAATTTCTTCTTTATTTTTAAAATGTTCTATATTTTGTTCTAACATAAAAAAAGTAAGCTCTGAATACATAATATCATTTATTAAATTTTTTTTATTATAATTAATATTATTATTAGATTTATTATTAAATTTAATATGATGAGGGATATCATATGATACTAATTTTTCAATATTTATATTATCATCAATTTTTTCATTTAAAATAATTGAATTTGAATCTGAGAAATCATCATCAATGAAACCAATATACTTTTCTTTATTATTTATATCATTATTTAATTTTTCATTATTTAAATTATTCACTAAAGATTCTTTAATTTTAATATCATCTTTTTCATTATCTTTATCTTTTTCTTTATCAATTTCATTATCTTTTTCTTTATCATTATTAATATCAATATCATTATCTTTATCATTATTAATATCATATTCATTTTTATTTTTTTTTTCCTTTTCTTGTAATATATCAGTAGTAGAATTATATGAGTAATCATTTTTAAAAAACCATTCTGCTTCTTCAACTGTATTATTGAGATTAGATTTTTGTTTTGGTTCTCTTTCTTCGATTGACATTTACTTTTTAATGTAATAATTTATTATTTTTATCCTATTTTTTTTTTAATTTAAGTAAATATTATTAACCTAAATTTTTGTATAATTAAAATAAATATTATTTTAATTGATAAGGTATAAGATTATAACTTTCTTTTTAAATAAAAAAATACTTTTAATTTTTATATATATATTATATTTTACTTTAAAAAATATATAATTTAAATTGAAAAAGCTTTTTTTTATACTTTACCCATTAAAAATCAAAATTTATTTTAATTTAATATAACAGAATTTGAGGATAATTTTGGAAATGTTTGAAAAATGAATTTTAAATTTTGATTGAATCATTTAATGATAAAATAATTAATAAGTTATAAAAATAAAATTATTATAATTAAAATATATATAAAATATTTAAAATAAATTATTTAATTATATTTATTTAGTTTTATATAATTTTTGAAAATAAGTATTAATTTTTATATTATAAATTTCTCCTTTTTTTGGGGATTGGGGATTGGGGATTGGGGATTGGGGATTGGGGATTGGGCCCGATC
>JAEEGK010031389.1_pt1 | contig 10474 bp, 3 predicted proteins | sample 8958771 | NCBI WGS metagenome assembly JAEEGK01 (sample SAMN16246547, study PRJNA631951) | gut metagenome | biome: gut microbiome; feature: rumen; material: SC-attached | host: Bos | place: Iran: Karaj | collected 2018-10 | reverse complement strand
TATAATAAATAATATTTAATATATATTAAAAAAGTAAATATATTATATCTTTAATCTAATTATGCATTTTTATAGCTTGATTTTTTTGAGAAATAATAAAAATTATTTTTATAAGAAATCGTAGCCTATAAATATGGAACAAAATTTTACAAGATTTAAAAAATTTAAAGAATTAGATATATTCATTCAAAACTCATTAGATAAGTATTTTTATGTAGAGCCATGGAAAAAATTATATGAACGAACTGGTAAACTTCATAGAGATATAATTAGTGATAAATCAACCATCCCTGATTTGATTATATATAATAAAACATTTAATAAATCTGATTGCTTTATCGAAAGCAAAGAAAAAACATATATTAAATTCCCTAGAATAAGATTCATATTAAGGCCAAAATATAAAAAGGAGTATAATCCCTCAGTCACATATGGAAAAGATGATGAAGTTTACTTTTATAAGAAACAAGAATCATCAGAGAATAAAAATAAGATAAATATATCATTAAATAATAAGTTTAAAGATGAAAAAAATAAAAATTTGAATGACCCAAAAACGTTTCAGAAACAGAAAAGCCCATATTTTGAAAATAAATTATTGGAAGATAATCAAAATAAGATAAATGAAAAAAACGACTACATGAATAATTTTATTAATTTAGAAGATGAGGATGATGAAGAAGAGCCAGAGTGGGCTAATGATAATGTTGAAGATTATACCAATACAAAAATAGAATTTAAAGCTATTCCAAAATCCATTGAAGATAAAATGATTAAAGAGTTAGGATTATCAGATGAAGATAATCAAAATATTGATTTAAAAAATGATGAGAAAAATAATATTGATATTGATAATTTTTTTAAAAATAATAATGATGACTATAGCTTAAATGATGTTCATTTACAAGAAAAAAATAATAATAATAATAACAATGATAATATATTTAAAGAAATCAACGAATTCATGAGAAAAGAAGAAAATGAAGATAAAGCATTAAAAACAGGATCAATTATTAATAATAATATAGATACTCATGTTGAAAATAATAATGATAAAGATAATAACTATGACTTTAATTCAAATAACGAAAAGGAAGAAAATATAAATCAACATTTTAATATTTTTGATACAGAGAATAAATTTAATGATATATTTATTGGTAATCAAAAACCAAGTAGTTCTAGTACCATTCAACAAAAGAATAATAATTATAATAACGATTTAAACAATAAAAATGATAATCGTTTTTTTAATAATAATATTAATATCAACGAAAAAAATGAAAATAGTAAAGAAATATATAATGCCAAAAAAATTGAAGAAGAAAAAATAAAAACTTTAATGATTTTACAACAACAACAAAAAGCTAAACAACAATATTTACAAATGTTAGAAATTCAAAAAATCAATAAACAATTAATAGGGAATCAAAATAACCAAAATATAATTCCACAACAACCACCTTATATATATTATAATAATAGTATATATTCAAATAATAATATGCCATTATATAATAGTTCTCAGTATAATAATAATAATTTTATAAACAGTACAAGTTGCCAAGGTAATAAAGGCAATTTTTTTAATGCAAATAATATGAATTATCCTTTTAGAAATAATATCTCAGGAATTAATAATCTATCGAATATAAATATGACGAACATGAATATGTCTAATTATAATATGAATGTGCCTATATTAAATTTTAATAATTCAAGTTTAAACAATGTAAATAATAATAATAAAGATTTATATGTAAATAGTATAAATAATATGATTCTTAGAAATAATAATTATCAAAATAATGCAAATCGTTTTAATTATAATTTGGGATTCTATCAAAATCCAATTGAAAATAATATTTTTAATCGTCTGAATAATGTAAATCAAAATAATATTAATTTAAATAATCGAAATATTAATAATTTTCCAAATTATATTTGGAAAAATATTTCAAAAAATATTGGAAGTGATTCCACTGTATATAGAAATAATGATCTAAATAATAATATAACTCACAAAAATAATATTGATTATAATATAAATAAAAGTATAAATAATAATATAAATAATAATATCTCAAATAATGATTATACAAACGAACAAATGAGTTCTCAAAATAATTTGAAAATAAAAGGGAATAATAATCCTGAAAATAGTAAATATGTAAATACTGCTGATTATCTAGAAAATCCAACTTTAATTATTACGAAAAATTCTGAAAAAAAAAATTGGTTAGTAGTTAATAATAATAATTCTATTATACATAATTTTAATAGTGAAGAATTGTTCAATTTTCTCAAAGAAAAAGAAAAAACTGGTAAATCTTTAGATGAATTCACCATTAATGATTTTGATACTGATGTTGTCTTCCCTTCAAAAGTTATTTATGAAAATTTGAAATCCTTTTTTTCTCAATAAATATAGGTATATATATATATACTTTTAATCGAAAATATTATTTTTATCCAAATTTAATAATATCTAAATCAATTTTGATAAATAATCTTTTATTATTGATTAAAGTAAATATTTTTAATTTCAGTTTGTTTAAATATGTTATAAAATCATAATTATAATAAATAAATAATTTAATTAATAAATATATAATAAATATATTTTTTATAACCTTAAATAAATCCATATTAATTATAAAATAATTAAAATAACATATTGAAACTATTAATATTTTTAAATCTATTTATTTACCTCTTTATTTTGATTTTGATTCTGTGATTGTGAATCTAAATATTTCTGAATCAAATTTCCATCAGAAAAATAGCAATAAATGCAGGAATTTTCACTTTGGTACTTAAAATTCAAGAAAAATGTATTTTCGATTTTAATTTCTTTAGTTTCTTTTTTCTTTTTTTTAATAAAAGTAAATTGACTCAAATCAATATCATTTATTTTTTTAGTCAAAGCAGGATTATATACTTCTATTTTATTACTTTTGGCATACCCTATCAATAAATTTCCATCTTTGTCGAAATCAATATTATTATACAAATCATATTCAGTTTTAGCCACAACAAGCCCATTAACAGACCTTACTTCAACAATATGACTTTTTTTTTCTTCATCATATAACAATATATATAAATAATAATGATTAATTTTTATATCAATACAAAATTTTTGTTCTGTACTAATCACAGTTAATAAAGATAAATCGTAATATTTTCTAATAAATATTTTTTTGTCATCCCCTGATGATATAATTAATCCCAAAAGTTCACTATAATATATCCCGCTTACTCTTTTTTTATGTGCGATATAACTTCTAAATAGTTTTATTTGTAAATCATTTAAATTAATTATTCCATTATTACTATTAGGGTCGAAATTTTCTAATTTAAATTCTAAAATTTTTCCATTTTCTAACCCTGTGAAAAAATTATATCCTTTACTTTTAGCTATACAAATAACTATACTTTCGACAAAATATGAAATTGAATCGCTCTCTTTGTTAAATATACAAAAACAGCTTTCTTTTAGACGACCAAAAATAAAAATGGAAAAATTGAAATTTATCATGATAAATTTAGGATTATATTTATATAAACTGACAAAATTTTTATTTTTACAATTATCTAAATAAAATTTGGAACATAATTTTAATCTCTTTTTGGTTTTTATTACTTTTTTATCATCCTTTATTTTATTATCATAGAATTTAATTTCACTCATATGTTCACTGTTAACCAAGATATAAAATACATATTTTCCATTATTATTTTTTGCAAAATTAAAATATATAAAACGTTCTTTCATACCACTGACATTTTCATCTATTTTTAATTCATCCTCTTTATTGCCTTTTTCAGGTGTCCATGCAGGGTGTTTGTCTTCAAATAATTTAAAGGGTGTTTGTCCAAATGAAATTATTTTATTTGATTTACTTGCTATTTTATTTTTTATCTCTTCATATGTCAAATTTTGTTCTCTGAATTTTTTTATTTTTTGATTTAAATCAATCATTTCTTGGTAGCTATATTTATCATAAGTATTACATTTATCACAACCCCCCATTTGCCCTACACCGAAAACATTATCAAAAAAGTAATTTATTTGACTTTTAAATTTGGGACTTTCTATTAAAACTTCATTATTTAGAACATATTCTAAAGGTGTTTTGAAATTACTTTTATTAATTAAATCATTAACTAAAATATTTGTGTTATTTTTTGCTCCGAAATAATTACAATTATAATTATAGAAAAATTCTGTACTCATGAAGAATTCAGGTATTAGCTCTCTTGGTTGTTTTGTTGTATATAAAATTTTTTGAATTTCATCCAAAGAATTAAATTGCCTATCAGGTACATCGAATTTATTCACTTGTAATGTTATTTGATTATCAGTAAAAGGATTTATTCTTATTAAATAATAAATTAAGAATGATGCATTAGAATAATGGGTAGTATAATGATAGGGAAAATGTTCTGAACTAAAAGGGTACTTTTCCTTAAGTGCCATACGGGTATCCTCATCTTGGGCTGTTATAGTATATTTTAAATCACGTTCTTTTTCCCCATATAGCATAAGCCAAGGAAATACAGGATATTGATTTACATCATTATAGCTTCTACATGCATATTTATTTATAAAGAGTAAATAGGCCAAAGTGCTTATTTTATTATTTAGCCATTGTTTAGTGAAATTTTTATTTTTAAATTCAGATTTTAAATCGGATATTATTTTTATATCATAAGTTTGATCAGCAAATAATGTTATAAATTCAATTTTTTTTTCTTCGGAATAAAAATTAAAATAATAACTTTTTCCATTTTTTAAATATATTTCACATGCTTGAAATGAATATAAAAATCTTCTATTTATTATTTCAGTAATTTCTTTTTTGAAAATATATAATTTTTTATTTCTTGGAGAATAATCGCATTCTTGTGAACATAATAACCAATCAATTTTTTCTTCGTCTTTTTTTTGCTTTAAAAATTTATTTCTATCAACATTTTCAAAATATAACAAATATTTATTAAATACCAATTTACCAAAAACAACATTTCTATTTGTGACTAAATCGACATAAAATATATATTTTTTTTCATTAGAACTATCCTTCAAAAATTTATTTATATCATCTTGGTCAGAAATTTTGGGAAAAATTCTTTTTTGTATACTTTCTTTCAATTTTTCTTTAAAATAAGGGTGACTTATGGCAAAATACCTATTATTAAAAAAGTCCAAATCATGCTTTAAAAAAAGTCCACCAAAATATAAATTGTTGGAAATATAATTTTTCATGATTATCGGATAATTAAAAAAATTTTTTGTTTCTATATCGATATTATGTTTTTTTTTGACATAATATTTAAAATATTGTTTCATTTTAATAAAAGGTTTGTTATAAAATAATCTTTCGATGAAATAAATAGCGAAAATTTCTTCCATTAAAGTTGATTTTGGGAATAAAATTACTTTGTTCATAGTTTCTATTTTTTCTAAACTGAAAGGATTAACTTCGGGGTTAACATTAAATAAAATATTTTCTTTTTTAGGATTTGAACTTATCATATTTTTTGTAAATTCTAACTCTGACATAGGTAAATCACTTTGAATAACACTGGAATTACACATATTATCGTCATCATCGTCTAAATCAAATGGGTCTTCTTTGTCAATTTTTTTATATATTTTTTTTACAAAATTTTTTCTTTTGTTTATTGTTTTACAAATTTTTTTTTGGTTATTAGCACATGCATTTTTGACTTCTTTTGATGATTTACATGAAGAAAAAGAATCATTTAATTCATCAAATTCATCATCATTTTTCAGAATATCTTTTATATTTATATTCATCACAGACCTATTACGCCCTTCTTCATTTTGTCCTTTTATTTTTTCTAATTTTTTTCTTTTATTCTGGAGGTGTTCGGTGTATTTTTTATTAAATTGCTCGGTGATAATTTCTATTTCTGATTCTGCTTTTTTAGAAACATCTTTTTTCAATAATTCATATAAAAAATTATATATTTCTTTATTTTTAATTTTTTTCTTTTTGGAATTATGCTTCGAAAACATTAAATATGCATCAGTATAAAATGATGAAGCCAAAGAAATCAATAAATTTCTTGTATTTTTATCCACACAGCGATATTGGTATTTTAAAGTCTTTAGCAAAAATTGTACAGATAGACATGGTATATCTATAGTTTCAGGTTTATTAAAAATTTTTAGGGCTTTATTGTTTTTTTCACCCTGGCCTTTTATTTCATCTAAATAATATACAATAGTTTTGCTTTCATTGTTTATTTTTTTAAAATGTTGTATATACATGATGAACATTTGGCATATTAAAGAATAATAATTTTCTTTTTTGGAATATATACATAAAAATAGCATTATTTCATATAGAACTTCAGAATAACATTTTTTTTTGTCTATACTGGGCACATCTTTAAATATATTTATTTTAGTGGTTATTAATTCGTCATTAAATAAATCAAGTAGTCCTGTTTCATTAAAATTAAGTTCATTTGTATATTTGGCATAGTCCTTTGATTTAATTACTCTATATAATAAAATTACTGAATTTAATTTTATTTGGTAAAAACACTCCATATCACTAATATCTTCTAAATTAATTAAAAGCATTGTATTTATAAGAATTTGACCGTAATCTCTTGATAATTTATTTTTTGAAGTTAAAACTTCGTATAAAAACTCGGTTAAAAATGGTTTTTTGTGATATGGTAAAATTAAATCTGTTAAATTTAGGAAACTTTTTGAAATTAAATTATTTGCTTCTTTGTTATGATTTATTGCTGTTATAAATAATTTTTTGCAGATTTTTTTACTTGTGATTAAATGATTAAAAGTGCATTTATTCTCTTTTCTATTTTTGCATGTTTTAATTATTAAAAATAAAAAAATATCATAAGTAATATGTGTTATATTATCTACATTTTTACTTATCATATTAACCAATTTAATTAATTGTGATTTTGTTTCTTTATTTATATAACTTAATTTCAAAAACGGGGCATAGTCTTTATTATTCAAATTTTCATATTTTTTTACTTTTGTTATAAATTTAAGTTTTACTTCTTGGCTTATTATTACATTGTTATTCATTTCTAAAATTAATAACAATAAAGCTCTAAAGGTATAATCATTTAATTTATAATTAGATTCGAGGACATCAACTAATGTTTTATAGGTGAAAAAATCAGCATAAGTGAAAAAGTCTATATTTTGGTTTAGTTCATTTACTTTTTGATTATTTACATCTAATGAACTATTTCTTTCGTTTTCTTTTTTCTCGATATTACTTACTATAATATTATTTTTGGAAATATTATATTTAAATGCTTTATCCGCACTGTTATTTCTTTGTTTTTTATTCTTTTTTTCTTTTTCTTTTGTGTCTAATCTATATATTTCATTATTACCTATATTATTTGTAAACATTATTGATTTTCTTTTATTTAATTTATTTTTTTTAGAATTATCATCATTTATAGGGTTTGATGTCCATTTTAATTTTTCATCTAATAAATTTGAATTTAACTCCATTGTAGTTCTAAGACTTTTTTGTTTTCTTTTTAAAAGTAATAATTCAGTTTTTTTATTTTTGTATTTATTTTCCTTAAAAAAATTACCTACTATGGGGTATTCTATAATTATTCTTAAACATATTGCCATTAAAATATTTGCTTGTTTTTGTGTTATTTCATTAAATGTATTACATGATTGGAGAAATTTGAATAAATTTATGAAATATTTCCACGTGGATATATACCCTTTGTCATTTTGGATATTATCAAAATAATATTTTGATTCCAAATAAAATATTTTAACTAATTGATATTTGCGGAAATCATATAGGGTATTATCAGAAATTATTTGATAGAGGTGTATATAAGGTGTAATAAATTCACTTTTTTTTAAAAAAGTAATAATTAATTTGAACAATTCTATTTTAAATGATTTAAATTGTCGACTTCCACGCAATTTTTTTTGTTTTGTGACTAATTTAAAAATATCAGTAAAAGATAAAATTTTTTGTAAAATTTCCATATTAACCAATCCCTCAGGCCTCTTATTGAGACAGAAATTTAATGCACTGAAAAAAAATTCAAAACAAGAATATTCATTTTTATCATATAATTCAATATCTAATAAAAATTTACTTATTTCATTTCTTATTTTGATATAACTTACAATTTGTTGTGAATCCTGTGTTGTTAAACTTCGTATCCAACTATTTAATTGATGACCGATTTCACTACACATTTTAAATTTTTGGCATATTTTATTAACACATTTTTCCAAAGCAAATAATATATGTCTTATTTCATCCTCGTAAAAATCTACATTTAAATTATATATCAAATCTTGTATATAAGGAATTAATTCAGAAAACATATTTAATATTGCAATACGATCATTTTCGTTATCTTTTTCTATAGTGTCAACATTTGATACAATTAATTCGAAGATTAAAACCAAGAAATTAATACCTTCATATTTTAAAAATTCAAAAGGGGTAAAAACATTTTTGAAAAAAAATATATAACTACATTCTGGCTTAGGATTTGTACAAAAAAATATTTTGAATTCTTTAAGTGTACTATGAGTATATTCTTTTTTATTTAAACTAGAACCTTCATATATAGGTGTTAAATAGTAAACCAAATTATCTTTTAATTCCTTTTTTCTTTCAATAACACCCTTTTTAATTGCCATATAATTATTTTCTTCTTTTGGATTATTAAAAAAAGGACAATTTACATCTTTGTCATATTTATCTGTAAATTTATAATTATATTCTCCAAAATATAATATTTTTTCATAAGATCCTTTTAATCCAAAGGTATATTTCCTAAAATCATTATGGAGACAACTTTTAAATAAGATTATAGGACCCATGTACCCATCAAAGCATGCACTAGATTGATTAAAAAATTTTCCTACTTGTAATTTAAGTTTATTATTTAATAAAAATTTAATATCTTCTTTTTTGAAAATTCCCCCAAAACTTTTATCTGATGCCGATTTAATATTTACTATATAATGATCATGTTCTTTTATACTATAATAACATATATATGTTTCATTTTCTTTTATTTGACACAACTCTAATTCATCAAGCTTATTATATTTCCTATGGTATAATGCATTATTTTTTATATAAAAACTAAATCCTGATACTTCATTATATGATTGTTCTTCTTTAATCATATCCACAATAGGAATTTTACACGCATTTGGATTTTTATTTTTTTTATTTGCAGGTTCATCGTGGTTTATTTCCTTTTTATCGGGGGAATAACAAAAAGAAAAAATCATTGAAAATGAATCTCTTACAATTATTTCTTTTAAAATAATATTAAATTTTTCGTTATTATTATCTATGACAAATCCATGAGATAAAATATAGGGGTCTTCTTTATATTTTTTATTTTCTATTTTTTGCATTTTGTTTAATAGTATTAAATCTCTATTTAAATATTTTAAAATATCTATCGTTTTTTTATCATTGTTTTTTATATCATATACTTCATTTATTTTTTTCATAAATACATCCATGAAATATTTTGAGTATTTAAATGAATATAATTTAGCTAGAAATTCAATTATGAAATCTTTTTTATCTTCTAAATTAATCAATTCAAGCATATCAACTCTTTTTGTTATAATAAATAAATTTGGCTTATATTGAAGTAAATCATCATTTAAATAAGTTAAATATTCCTTAGTTATATTTATATCATTTAATTTTTTTATTATTTCTATAGATATATTAAATATAGAATAATTTCTAATTATTTTATTTTTTGGAAAAGTTTGCTTGATACCAGGAGGGGCAATTCCTATGGTATTTCTTTCATATATAGATAAATATATTATATATTTGATAATTAATAATAGGGTTGCATCTTCTAATATTTTTTCTTTATAGAGTTTGCTTAAGATTGATAAATAATGCTCTAAAAAAATATTTAATTGATATTTATTTCTTTTATTTTCCTCTATTATATATAGTATTATGTATAAAAATATATTTAAATAATTTTTTTGGAATTGCAAATTATTTTTATATTTTAATAATGTTTTTGAAATATAATTTATAGTATGGTATATTTTTGAAAAATTTCTTTTTTTGTAAGATGATATTATTTTTTGTAAATATATATTTTTGAAATTTTTTTTGTTTGTTTCTATATTATTTTGTATTAGTAAATTAATAAATTGAACTTGAGATATTGGTTTTATAATTTCTTGTTGATTTTTTTGATTTTTTGAAACATCCTTTGGTTTTTTTAAATTCTTCATATTTTTAATTTTTATTAAAATAAATAATTATTTATTATTTTATGGATTAATTATTTTTTTATTATTTTATAAATATATTTAATTAATTAAATATAAAATATTTTTATTTATATATATGCAAATGGGGATTGGGGATTGGGGATTGGGGATTGGGGATTGGGGATTGGG
>JAEEGK010031388.1_pt1 | contig 10474 bp, 3 predicted proteins | sample 8958771 | NCBI WGS metagenome assembly JAEEGK01 (sample SAMN16246547, study PRJNA631951) | gut metagenome | biome: gut microbiome; feature: rumen; material: SC-attached | host: Bos | place: Iran: Karaj | collected 2018-10 | reverse complement strand
GCCTCGCAGGTCTTTCTGCGGGAATGTTCCTTGCTGCTTCTTGTGCGGCCCCTTCTGCAAATTCAAAAGCGGACGCCGCAACGGAATCCGTTCCTCCTCCGATTCAAGCTCCGGTTTACGCAGCTCCAGTCACGGTCTTTGAATTACGTGTGCTGGACTTCGATAAGCAGGTTCGTGTCGTCGAAAAGCCGACGCTTGCTGCCCTTGATTTTGCGGCCTATTTTGCAAATCCTATCCGCATGGCGGGCATGGACGAAAAGCCTGAAAATTACACGGGGAAAATGTCGGGGGCAAAACTTGCTGAGTATCCGTTCCCGATGCTCGATTCTATTTCGGAATACGAACCCGATGCTGTTGCTGGCCTAGCTCCGATTGCGTGGGAGCCGTTTGCGAAGATACTTTATGCGCAGACGGGCGATGAAACGCTTGCAAAAACGTTGAACGAAGTCGAAGCCGTGAAGTGGGATGAACCTGATGTTTTCCGTGCTTTCCAGACGGTGAGCCGTTTGTGGGGCGTGCCTGGAACAGGCGATAATCAAGGCAAGGTGGAATGGTGGGTTGAAGTCATGCCCGCCATTTGGACGAACCGCGCTCCGTTCTATGGTAAACTGAAATTCGTTTCGGGCGGTGAATCGGCAGAAGTCCTGAATTACTACATGACTGCGGAAATGAATAGCGAAGAGGCGATGAACTGGGCCCGTACGCTTTCGTCTTACTGGTACCCGACTTTGAACACGGATTTGGAACAACATACTCCGGGTGCGATTTGGGAAAATTCCCGTGCGAATCGTCCGTTTGCGGTGATGCGTGGAAACCCGATGGGAAAACCGATGTGGGTGGCGTTTGAAGTCCCGGCGTTCCGCCTCACCGATGAACAGCTCCGCGCTGCTGCTGTTGCAGATTCTCTTGCTGCGGCAGGTGAAGTTGTGCCTGTGAACCGTACGCTTGATACAAGCTCCTATGCCCGCTTGGAAACGCTTGCATCGCTTGAAAACAGCTGCCCGGCAACGCCTGCGACAAAGAAGTTCCGCGAAGCGTTAAAGAAAAAACTTTCGAAACTCCCGAAGGAGCAGAATGCGTGGGCCGACAACGGAATGCTCTGGTTCCGCCGTAACGCCAACTACCTCATTGCAGATAAAATTAGCGGTCAGGATAGCCTTCACAACCCGCTTCCGAGAATGGTTGAACTCAAGCGGTATCTGGATTCGATGAATGTTCAGCTCTTGGTCGTGCCGGTTCCAGTGAAAGAAGAAATCTATGCGGATAAACTTGTGAAGGGAACGCCTGCGGATTTGTGCGTAAATGTAAATGGTCGTGAATTTATCCGTGAATTGCTTGCAGCAGGCATAGATGTGCTAGACCTTTACCCGTCTTTGATGGCTGCCCGCAGTGGCGATGAACCGCCTCATTACAGCTACCAGCGTTACGATACGCATTGGGCACTCCCAGGCATGCTTGCCGCGATGGAACAACTTGCGTCTCGCGTGACACAGTACAGCTGGTATGCGGATGCAAATCCGCAGCCGGGTAGCCTTTTGATGAAGGATACTGTCGTGCTCCGCGAAGGCGATTTGGTTGCTCATTTGCCGGATAAAGAAAAGTCGAAGTATGCTGCTGATACGCTTGCGGGCATGAAAATTTACAAGGGCGACAAAGCGTACAAGGGCGGTAGAAACGCACCGATTCTCTTGATGGGCGATTCGTTCACGGGCGTGTTCGAATCTGTGGATCAGAAAAGCGGTGGCCCGGGCTCTCTGCTTGCTTATGCGACGGGGCTTGACGTACAAGTGCTTACGAGCTGGGGCGGTGGCCCAGGCGTTCGCAGCCGCTTGAAGAAAATGAAAAAGGACATGCAGAGCAAACGCCTCGTGATTTACATGATGACCGCTCGCGACTTCTGGCAAAGCCCGATGGAATGGGACGGTATCTAGACGAAAGAACGCTCGCGATGCTCGCTACAGACGAAAGACTAGAGATGGTGTGAAAATGGAAAAAAGCAAAAATCTCTCGTCTCTTCCTTCGACATGCTCAGGACAGGCTACTCGTCTCTCGTCTAAACTATTCTGGCCGGCGTTAGTTATTGTCTTTGTTGTTGCGCTTTCGCTGATTCTTTGGAGCGGGAGCGGCAAAGATGTTTCTTATCGTGAAATGGCTTGCACGTTCGAAGAACGGAATCCGTCGTGCTTGGATTCCATTCGCGAGTGGCGTGATGGACTTGCTTACTTTGATAGTAGTGTCGCGGTGACTCATGATACCTTAAATTCCCTCAAAAGTTTGTTGTGGAATTTTTGGAATATCGAATTTGCCGGGGCGGGCGAAGCTTCGGTTGCAAAAGATGCAGTGCTTCCGCTTCGTGTTCTTGAAAACAGGAAATCCGGTTGCATGGGGCTTTCGTGGCTTGCGCTTATGGTGGCGGAGGCGCGCCATTTGCAGCTCGATGCCATTCTTTTGCCGGGGCATGTTTTTTTGCGCTACAGTTCCGCGAACGAATCAATGAATTTGGAACCCAACCGTCGTGGATATTCATACACGGATGAAGAATATCGTGAAAAGTACAAAGACAGAAAATGGACTGGGTTGGAATTCCGTGCGCTTGAACCCAAGGAATTCGTTGGACTTGCCGCGTTTGATATTGGCAATTTGTACCTTGAAAATGACGTGCCTCGGGCACTGACTTGGTACCGGATGGCCGAAGAATTTTTCCCGAATTACCCGGGGATTCGGGCAAACCAACAGATTGCCAAAAGTCGTTTGCCCGATTTAATATAATTTTCTTACATTGAAGCGCTTTATAGCTTGTAGAAGCGGTTGATGCCGATTCTTGTTGTTTTTTGTAAGCTCAAAAAGCTATTTTTATGGAGTAATGTCAAAGCGCCCAAATCATTCATTTTTCTTTATCAAGATACTTTTTTTAGTATCGTCTGCTCTCTTCCTTTGTAGTTGTGATACTTTTTTTGGTGAGCATGTCTGGTTGAATGCTCCGGCAGAAACGGATACGGCTCACGATGGGCTTGTTGTCATTAGGGCGTCAAAAGTAAAAAATTTAAGTGGTGGTGCAGTCTCGTTCATGGGAACATATGAGACGTCAGCCAAGGCGATTGAACGTCCGCAATTACGTGTTATATTGAATTATGATTTTTCGATGGGCAAACATGAAGTCACTTGTGCCGAATTCAAAAAAGTTATGGGGACGACTTTCGATGAACGTTGCCGAAAAAAGAATTCAGATTTGTTGCCGGTGACGAATGTGACTTACTATGACGTTGTTCTTTATGCTAATGAACGTAGTAAGCGTGAAGGTTATGATACGGCGTATTCTTATAAGTCGATGGTTTTTGATGCTGCTGGAAATTGTATTTCCATGGAAGGTCTTGTCTTTCATCCAGAAGTTGATGCGTATCGCTTGCCGACCGAAGCGGAATGGATTCTGGTTGCCGATAGGCATTGGAATCCCACGGCGGAATGGAATGCTTTGAATTCAAATTTTGAACCGAAGAACGTTTGTTCATACGGGCGCTTGGGTGGTGACTTTTGTGATATGGCCGGAAACGTCAAGGAATGGGTTTCTGATTGGTTGGGATATTTTAGGGATATGAACATTACGAATTATGTCGGGGCTCCAGATGGTGGTGTTTTGGGAGAACGTGTTATCAAGGGTGGTAGCTACCGTAACGATCCGGCTGCAATCAAGTTGTATAATCGTGGTGATGTCTATATCGTGACTTCGGCGGCGAAGTCCGATTATCTCGGTTTCCGTATTGCGTTTGGTAAAATTCCGAATGCGGCTTGGATGGGCTATGATGGTTTGCTTCGGGAAAGCCGTATTATACCGATGGCAAGTGCATCTGTTGTTGAGAAAAATATCGGAACTTATCGTACGAAACTAGTTTTCCGCAACGATGTGTCGGGAAATTTGGCTTATGTTGATTATGTGGATGGAATTTTGTCTGTTATAGAACTTGCGGATACCGTCAATTCTTATCATCCCGATATTTCTCCAGATGGGCGTTTTGTGGCGTATTGTACGGGTATGGAAGGTGTATCTGGAAAATCAAGTATCTATATTCGTCCGCTTTCATTGACCACGACAAAACCACTCAAACTTAACGTAAAAGGTAACGCCTCCATCCCGCGATGGCGTGTCTTGGAAAATGGGGATACAGCAATAGTTTATGTGTCCGATGCCGGGAATAACAAAGATGCGTCTGCATTTAAGTCCAGGAGTACTTGGCAGGTGAAGTATGGCAATGGACGGTTTGGAACTCCGAAAAAACTGTTCAATGGAGCGTATCACGGAGGCGTATCCGAAGATAATACTTTTGCCGTGACAGGTGCTCGTTTGCTGCGTGCGCATGTTGCAAATCGCGATACGGTCTGGTATAATGGTGAACAGGCTTGTAACGTGTCTCTTTCTAAAGATGGAACGAAACGGGTGGCGTTCCTTGATTTTGGCGGGAAAACGGGTGCCAAGTTTGTTGGTGAAAGTTATGGAACTCATGAACGTTTACTGATTGCTGATAGTACGGGGCGTTTGATTAAAGCTATTGCTTCGCCCGAAGGCTATAGTTTTGACCATGTAGAGTGGGCTTTGAACTATGTAAGTGGAGATGATGATGGTGGTTTCATTGTTGCGACTCTTACCAATTCTAATGGCTCGCATTCGAAAATCGTCCTCGTGAATGTACATGATTCCTCTATCCTAGATTTGGTTGAAGGCGATGAACTTTGGCATCCGTGTATCTGGCGAAAAAATGTTTATGTGCCGAAATCAGCAAAACTAGATTCTGATAGCGCCGGAATTTATTTGCATCCGTCGGATAAGTGGGAATCTGTTATTATGCGTTATAAAATGGAACTCCTCTGGAAATATCGAGATTCGGCAAATGTTGCGATTCTTGGTTCTTCAAGACCGATGTATGGCGTTAGTCCCAAGGAATTGGACAAAAAGTTCTTTGCCGTTAATTTTGGACAAACTCCTAACTCCATTTACATGTCCAGAGATTTTCTGAAAAAGTATATTTTTAACCACTTGAAAAAACTCAGATATATTGTAATTTCGTTGGATATCGATTTTTGGTATAAAAATGACGGCCCGAAAAGCGATAATTTCTTTTATACAGATTTCGGAAATTATCCAGGATATGTTTATGATGAAAACCATGACTTTTGGAAAGATGGTTATCCGGAAGGCCTGCTAGAATATACGGAAAGTGCCGTAGGTTCTTCGGATGAATCTTCTTACATGAAAGATCGGGGGCGTTTTTTGAACGCATTATGTAATTCGTGGCATGACGAACCTGAAATCGAACAGGATAGCAATTATTTGGATAATCACTGGAACCTGATTGATGACAGTATGGAAACGCTCCTTGAAATTATTAAGGAGGCGGCTAAGCGGAATATTCGTGTTGTTGGATTGATCTTTCCGCAGAGCCCAGCATATGCGAAAACGGGATCGTTTGGACGATATGGCTTGCGCCGGAGTTCTGCAAAAAAATTAATTAATGACATAAAAGCGTTAGAAAAGAAATATTCGAATTTTATGCTGATGGACGAAAATAAAATGGGCAAACACGACTATACAGACGGAATGGCTATTGACGAAGATCATCTGTGTGGTGGTGGAAGTGTTATTTTGACGTCTCGCTTGAATAAATTGCTGTTATCATGGGAATCAAAAAAATGAAAATGTGTGCTCTACAGAATTTGAAACATATAGCATTTTTCTTGTTGAGTGCCGTTTTCTTTGTTGCATGTTCTGAAGAAAATGACATTACTGCGCTGAAAATGAATGATGAAATTGCAAAAAAGATAGACGGTTTTGTATTTGTCTCTGCTAATGGTAAATCAACATTTCTTGGAACGAATATAAAGGGAGGACGCACGAGCGAATCTCCGCAAATGGAAACTTTTTTTACGTACAATTTTTACATAGGCGATCATGAAGTATCTCGTGGTGAATACAATGCTTTGCGCAAAAACGCCGGTGCCGAATGTGAAGGCGAGTGTAATGATAACAGTCCTGTGACAAATGTGACGTATTATGATGCCATTCTTTATGCAAATGCTAAAAGCAAAGCAGAAAATTTGGATACCGTTTATACGTATAAAAAAGCATCCTTTAACGCTCTAGGGGGATGTGATGACCTTGAAGGCCTCGTTTTTCATGAAACAGTAAATGGATATCGCTTGCCAACAGAAGCTGAATGGGTGTTTGTGGCTAGCCAGGGCTGGAATCCTGAGAATGGTTGGCATAGTGGTAATTCTGGTTTTGTGGCCCATGACGTGAATACTTCTGTGGCAAATGATCTTGGCGTTTATGACATGGCCGGAAACGCTTTGGAGTGGGTTAATGATTGGCTTACTTATTTTAGCGGAAATCCTGTCACAAATTTTGTGGGCGGTGCTGATGGAGGTAGTCTTGGTGAACGAGTTGTCAAAGGCGGAAGTTATCGAAATGATGTTTTGCAAATAAATACGTTTAGTCGTGGGGACATTTATACAGTGACCTCTGCGACAAAGGGCGATTATTTGGGCTTTAGACTTGCTTTGGGGAAAATTCCTAATGCTTCAAGGCTCGATGAAAACGGTTCTGTCAAGGAATCCATGGTGAATTCATTGGCAGACACTTATGAAGTGAAACATTTGACAGGAACCTTTGAATCAAAACTAGTATTCCGTAATGATGTAACAGGAAATCTCTCGTATATTGATTATGGAAATGGAATAAATTCTGTAGTTGAAATAAAAGATACTCTTCAAGTTTATCATCCTGATATTTCACCAGATGGAAAGCGTGTTGTCTTTTGTACAGGAATTGAAGGTGGCGTAAGTCCATCTAGTGTTTATGTCCGTAATTTGGATGCGTCTGGATCTGGACTTGTAAAGTTGGATGTTGACAATGCTGTTATTCCTCGTTGGCGTCTTTTGGAGAATGGCGACACGACAATTGTTTATGTCTCGAGCGCAGCAAATAATAGCGATGCTGCTGCGTTTGCATCTTTTAGTACATGGCAAGTTCCCTTCAACAATGGAACGTTTGGCTCGCCCCAAAAAATACTTGATGGAGCATTTCATGGAGGCGTCAGCGCCGATAAGCAACTTGCCGTTACGGGTTCAAAACTCTTGCGTGCAAAAATGGCAACGGATCATCAAGATGTTTTTAATGGAATTGATTCTGTATGGTATAATGGGGAACAAGCTTGCAATGTATCCCTCGCCAATGATGGCTCTAATCGGACCCTATTTTTGGATTTTGGTGGAAAGACTGGTGCTGCATTTGTAGGAAAAAGCTATCGTACTCATGAACGTCTTTTGATTATGAACGGGAAAGGAGAACTTGTTCGAAGTGTTGCTGCACCACAGGGCTATACGTTTGATCATACGGAATGGGTTTTAGGGGGTTCTGATTATGTTGTTGCTACGCTTGTGAATGTAAATGGAGTGCATCAGAAAATTGTTTTAATTAATCTATCTACAGATGAAATTTTGACGCTTGTAGAAGGGGATGAACTGTGGCATCCGTGTCTTTGGCATTCCCGTAACCATTATGATAGTGAAAATTTAGATACGGATAGCGCTGGCGTTTATTACACGTCCAAAGCTTTATATAGTGCACTTGAACTTCGCGTGAAAATGGAAAAATTCTGGGAAAATCGCGAAAATGCTACTGCTGTTGCTCTAGGTTCGTCACGAACGATGTTTGGAATTTATGATAAGGAAATGCAATCGCATAAGCTTTTGAATATGGCTTTTTCTGCGGGGCAGATTGATGGAATGGATTATCTATTCCAGAATTATGTCGTGAATCATTTAAAAAAATTAAAGGTTCTGATATTGGAATTTTCACCGGACATGTTATGGACGGACGCTTCTTCGACATGGTTGGATGTTATATACGATAAGGTCCCTGGCTTTAAGTACGATGAAAACCATAATTTTTGGGTAGACGGTTTGCCGGAACATTTTGTTGATGCCGTAAAAGTGACGCCTCGCCCAGAAACGGCTTTGCAATTTCATTATGATTTAGATGATTTTTTATTGCCGGCCAAAAATTGGGGGAATGCGGTTTGTATTAGAGATTCGACTATTCAAGATTATGACTCTCCTTATTTTATTCGCAATATAAATCATTTTGAAAATGTTATGAATGTTGCTCGCGCAAAAGGCTTTGTTGTCGTTGTGACTGTTTTTCCGCAAAATCCAAATTTTGCAAAAACAGGTGTCTTTGGTGTTTATGGTCCTAGACGAAGCTATGCAATGGAATTGATTGAAAGGATAAAAAAATTCGATGTTATAGTGTTTGACGAGAATAAATTTGGTGAACATGATTATACGGACGATATGGCTTACAATGAGGATCATTTGAGTGCTGCTGGAGCAAAACAGTTTACGCATAGATTGGATTCTTTACTTTCTACATTGGAGTGACAATGCGCAAAATACGGGAAATCACGTTTAATTATTTGGCTTTGAAATTGCATTTTTCTATTTTGACTATTATGGGAAAAAAATTATTTCTTATTTCTTTAGCATTATTTCTTTTTGCTTGCTCGGAATCCGACGGCGTATTTTCTCCCGATGATAAATTCAGGACGGAGAATGATTCTCTTGCGGGTATGTTGCTTGTTCATGCCAATAATTCGGTCGCCAATCTTGGAACGAACGATGTCAAGGCCAATATCAATGAACGTCCCGAGATGAAAGTTTCTATGGATTATGATTTTTCGATAGGGAAACATGAGGTTACCTGTGGTGAGTTCAATGCCCTCATGAAGCCTTTGACTGGACGTAAATTAAAATGTTCTAGTGATAAGATTCCGGCAACTAATTTAACATTTTATGATGCCGTGCTTTATGCCAATGAACTCAGTAAAGCTGCGGGGTTTTTGGATACGGCATATACTTATACCCGTGCCGAATTTGACGAAAAAAAAAGCTGTACAAATTTAGAAGGCTTTGTCTTCCATCCAGAAGTGAACGCTTATCGCTTGCCGACGGAATCTGAATGGGTTCTCGTTGCCTCAGAACACTGGAATACGTCTGAGGCGTGGACCTCTGAAAATTCTGATTTTAAATTGCATGAAGTTTGTAGTAAAACGGATTCGAGTAAATCTGTATGCGACATTGTCGGAAATGCGATGGAATGGGTTAATGACTGGCTTGGAAATTTCTGTGAACAGCCCGTAAAAAACTTTATTGGACCTCCTGATGGCGGTTATAATGATGAACGTGTTTTAAAGGGCGGAAGCTACCATAGCAAGGCGGATGATATCAAGCCCTATAATCGCGGTGATATTTATATGGTTACATCAGCGACAAAGGCTGATTATGTTGGTTTCCGTTTAGCATTTGGTGCGATTCCCAATGCGGAATGGATGGGAAAAGATTGTAAAGCTGTAACGAGTCGAATTGCACCTCTTGCAAATTCTGCTGCATTGCGTTCAAAAACAGGAACATTCCATGTGAAACTGGCTTTCCGTAATGATCCTACAGGGAATATTGCTTTTATCGATTATTCGAGCGGGATCCTTTCGGTTAATGAAATTTCTGATTCACTTGATGCTTATCATCCTGAAATTTCGCCAGATGGTCAAAAAGTTGCTTTTTGCACGAGATATGAAGGTGTTTCGAGTTATAACAAGAACACAAAAGCTTATTCCGCACTTTATGTGCGAGATTTGAATGAATCAGGTTCTAGCCTCGTTAAACTGGATGTAGAAAGTGCAGAAATCCCACGTTGGCGAGTCCTAGAAAATGGTGATACCGTTATCGTTTATGTGACCGATGCAAATGACAATACAGAATCATCGTCTTTTAAGAAGGCTTCTACTTGGCAAGTGAAGTTTTCAAATGGAAAATTTGGGAAACCCAAAAAATTATTTGATGGCGCTTATCATGGGGGCCTCAGTGAAGATAATAGGCTCGCAGTTTCTGGCTCGAAACAATTGCGTGCGCGCATCGCAGAAAAAGGCTCGAATCTTTCAGGAAAAGCGATTGATACGGTATGGTATAAAAATGGTAAAGATGCGGAGCAGGCTTGCAATGTCTCTATTGCTAAAGATGGTAGCAAACGTACTCTGTTCCTTGATTTTGGCGGGAAAACTGGACGAAAATTTGTTGGCGAAAATTATGGAACGCATAAAATATTGTTGATTGCAGATTCTACAGGTAAACTTATCCAGTCTGTAGAAGCTCCGAGTGGTTATACTTTTGACCATACGGAATGGGTTTCAGGTGCTAGTGACCTAGTTGTTGCAACGCTTGCAAATGTTGATCAAGCCCATGAAAAGATTGTTTTGGTGAATCTGTCTGATAGCAGTATTGTTGAGCTTGCTGAAGGTGATGAACTTTGGCATCCGAGCCTATGGGTTAAAAAAATTGCTCCGTCCAGTGATGATGATAAACTGAATCTTGATAGCGCTTGTGCTTATATGACGGAGAAAACGAATATTTATACTCGAATCATGAAAGT
>JAEEGK010031387.1_pt1 | contig 10475 bp, 9 predicted proteins | sample 8958771 | NCBI WGS metagenome assembly JAEEGK01 (sample SAMN16246547, study PRJNA631951) | gut metagenome | biome: gut microbiome; feature: rumen; material: SC-attached | host: Bos | place: Iran: Karaj | collected 2018-10 | reverse complement strand
TCATCCCCAGGACCGATGAAATGCAAGCGGATCCCCGGATTCCCAGCCTGCTTGAGTGCCCCGATGGCCAAAGCGGGCAGTTTGGAATAAAGGTTTAAACGGCCCACCCATAACACTTCCAGGCCCTCATGTACGGGTCTGGGCACCCCGGAGAAAGGAAACGCTCCGGTCTCGTTTATCATCACGGATTCGGCCCTCGCGTACTTCTTGAAAAGACGCTGAGCGTCTGATGACGCCGTTATGATAGCGGACGCGCGACGCAACGCACCACGAACACTGGGAGAAAAACGGAGTTGGATTCGCGAAATCACTTCCTTCAGTCCTATCCGGATCTTCTCGGCTACCGGTGCATCTTTCCAATAAGCCAGGGGGAATTCAAATTTGCAATTGGTAGGGCCCAGGATGAACGGAACTTCCTGAATCTTCCACAGCAGCCCCGGCTCCCGGAAGCCGACCATGTTCAGCTGATGAATGAGGTCGATTGACTCGGTGGCACAGATCTCCCGCGCCAAGGCCAGCGCCCGTTTCTGCCAGCGGCGGTAGTGGAAGTAGAAGCGCCAGTCGCCCTGGTTCCAGCACATCCGCCGGACCCGGTCGCTGACCGGAAGGTAGTGGAAATGCAGGTTGGGCGCCTGCGGGAGGGTCGGGAGCACGCGCTCGATCTCCTCCCGGAACTCCCCTTCCGTGATGATGAACAATTCGCACTCCCTGGCCAGCCGCACGCACCAGTTCCACCCCATCCCGGGTTCACTGCCCCGGTCGGGCGAAACGGCGTACGCATTGACAAGTACCTTCATCATTCTCGAGAAGCCATCCTCCTACAAAGATAAAAAATATTATCTTTGCGGGAAAGAAATGGCCCGTTACTTCCATATCGACTACGAACTCTCCCGCGAGAAGGTGCAGGAGCGGATCGAACGCCAGGCCCTCCTGGACGACGCCGGCGCCGCCTACATTTGCGTAGCCGACGGCAACGTCCTGGTCCAGGTCCATCGGAACCCGGACTACCGCGCTGTCGTGCAGGGGGGCCTGTTTTCCATCTGCGACAGCTCCTGGGTGCCGCTCTACCTCAAACGCTTGTACGGATTCCAGCCTGCGCAATACAGCGGCAGCGACATCTTCCGCGACCTGACCGGCGCCCGCAAATACAGTATGGCTTTCCTCGGCGCCTCGCAGGAAGTGCTGGACGCCCTGCGCGAGCGCCTTTCCGAGATCGACCCCGCCATCCGCGACATGCTCTTCCTCGAGCTCCCCTTCGCCGATGTGGAAGGTTTTGACTATGAGGATATTGCCTCCAAGGTGAATGCCGTCCGTCCTGACATCGTCTGGGTGGCGCTCGGCGCGCCGAAACAGGAATTCTTCGCTGCCAGGCTCACTCCCCTGCTGAATCGGGGCGTCGTCATCCCCGTGGGCGCCGTGTTCAATTTCCGCGCGGGCCTGGGCATACGCCGCGCCCCGCAGTGGATGGTCCGGATGCATCTGGAGTTCATCTACCGCATCTTCAGCGAGCCCCGCAAGCAGCTGCGCCGCGTCTGGCAGATTCTTCGCTGGACCCCGGAGATCCTTCGCGAGGAACGCAGAAAAAACCGAAAATCTGAATAACGACTATGAATCAGCCTAAACTTCACTGGGGCAAAACCTTCGCCTCCTTTATCCTGGTCCTGTTCACGATGCCTTTGGGGCATGCGCTGATGCGCGTGATGGAAGACACGATGACGCCGCATGCGGTCAATGTCAGCGCGTTCATCATGGGCGCCGTGGGCCTTGCGATCGCCATCTGGGGCGTGTTCGTCAAAGGCGACACGAAGCAGACGCTCTTCGGCCTCTTTGGCGGCCTGCTGTTTTGGACCGGCTGGGTCGAATTCCTCTACGGCTATTTCGCGGGGCGTTTCGGCGTCCATTACGACCTCGTCGGTTCCGGCATCGTGCAGACCACGACGGAATACGTCAACGGCATCGGCGTCCGGCACGAGATGCTGATCAACGGCATCAACGTGAACGACATCCCCGCGGCGGAACTGAAGGCGATGCGGGGCTCGCGTCCGGAATACCTGATCATGCCGGCGTCCTTCGGCTTCTGGGTGATGTTCATCGTGCTCTATCTCTTCGGCTCGAAGACGGGCTGCCACGCTCTCAACTGGCTCCAGAAGGTGTTTTTCGGACCCAAGCGCGAGGACATCGTCCCCAACCGGATGAGCCGCCACACCGCCATTACGACCTTCATGGAGCTCAACATCATGATGTGGACGATGTACCTGCTGCTGATGTTCGTCTATGATCCGGTGTTCCTGGGCGAAAGCCACCCCGTCACGATCGCCGTCGCCATCGGCTGCCTCGTCGGCTCCTTTTTCATGTTCAAATACGAACTGAAACTGGGCGGCTGGGGCCCGAACATCCGGATGGCCATTTCCACCGTCGTCATCTTCTGGACGACCGTCGAGGTCTTCGCCCGCAACGGCCTCCTCACGGAATTCTGGGTCGAGCCCCTCTCCCACATCCCCGAGATGGTCACGATCCTGGCCACCTTCCTCCTCCTGGCCCTCTTCCTGATCCTCCGCAACCGCAAACGGAAAGCCGCCTAGGTCCATTCACCGCCCCCAGCACGGCGCAACCATCATTATCGGATAGAAATGAAGGTGCAGCAAGGCTGTAGCACGGCACCACCGACAATAATCAACGAAAATGTCGGTGGAGCAAGGCTGCGGCATGGAGCGACAGACAAAAAAGGGCGATATTGTCGGTAGAGCGAGGCTGGACGATTGGGTATGGAGTAATAGCGATATTCGATCTGTTTTTCAGCATTTTCGGAGCATCATCTCTTAGAAAAAATGCGTTAGGATAGCCCCAAACGGTATTATTTTCTTTTATCCGTGTTAAATTTTTTCATACGGATAATCCCTTCTATCTTTGTCGAGCCATATACTTAGACTATGGATAAACGACAAAAGAAGCGCCAGGAGTATCGCAAGCTCCCCCTGGGCTACTATCACCTCTGCACCGATGGCTGGGGCAAGGGGAAACTGTTTCACAACCGGAAGCAATTCGCTTTGGGGATGACGGCCATCGCTTTGGTTTCACTGAGGTACAATGTCAAGATATATGTCTTCGCCTTGATGCCCAATCACATCCACATCCTGTTGAGCGCAACGGGAAATGACTGCGTCGAGGTCTTTGATTTCCTGCTCCGACGGATCAACAAGCAGCTAAAGGAAGATGGTTATCCTCCCCTGCCGGAAGACTATGATTTCCAGTTGCTCCCCATCAAGGACCAAGAATCCTTCCGCGACCATTTCATCTATATCGCCAGGAACTATTATGAGAAAGGCTTTGTCGTGCCCGGGGGCTGTCTCTGGTGCTCCGATTACCTCCTCTTCAGCCAATGGGCGGATCTAATCCGTGGGGAAAGGGTTGACGATATGTCGCAGAGAAAAGTCCGTGGTATCATCAAGTCGGAGATGTCCCTCCCGGCTCATTGGGAGATTCATCCCGAATGGGGAATCTTGCCAAGAAACTTTGTCTCCATGGAGAAAGTCAGGGAGATGTTTCCATCCGTCAAAACCTACCTGACCCGTCTCATCAAGGATTATGAGTCCTTCGTACATATCTCTGACACACTGGGGGAACAGATCTGCCTCAGCGTAGAGGAAATAAAGGAGATTGTCGAACAACTACGAGAAAAGTATTATCCTCATCGTTCTCTAAAGGATCTGTCTGCCGATGAAAAAAGCCGTCTGGCCGTCATCTTGAATGAGATGTATCATATCGATGCCGCCACGATCGCCCGATTGCTCCATATCTCTCAGCACATCGTCAGCCAAGTTCTCCGTTCCAAAGACTACGCTTCCCGTAGGCGATAGGCCCAGCACGGCGTGACCGACAAAAACAGACAAAAATGTCGGCGAAGCAATGCTGCAGCACGGCGCCACCGACAAAAATGATCGAAAATGTCAGTAAAGCGATGCCAGCATTATTGGAATATAGCCGTCTCCCCGGCGGAGAGGAAGCGGGTGAGCAGGCGGCCGTCGGGCATGCCGACACTGACTTCGGCATCCGTCGCTGCAGCCACGCGGAGGCCGGATTCGGCCGGCTCGATGGCCTCGATACAACCCGTTGAAGAATAGACTTGAGGACCACTCCCCTTGCCACCCAGCACGAAAGCAGAAGCGCAATCGTCGGACCCGGCGAAAGAAAGCGTCAGTTCAACCCCCTCTGGGCCCAGCCGGTAGGGATGGCCCAATACACCGAGCACTTCAGAGGTCCGGACTCCGACCGTGAAAGGATAGAAAGATGCATCTCCGCCGATAGAAGCCGCCTGTGCGGATCCGAACGCCGTCAGCAAGGCCCAGCCGTCCGACGGCGCGCACTGGACATAGATTTCCGGCGTATCCCCGACAGAACCGATGACCTCCACCCGAGACCCCAGCAAATGCGGCATCACCAGCGAAGCCTTACCGAAAAGACTCTTCACCACAGCCCGCTGCTCCGGCGTCATGATCGACAGGTCGCCCCAGATGCCGTGCCCGGCCGTCAGCGCCGAGGTAATATTGTACTCCTGGGCTCCCGCCTCATCGTGCGGATAGAACGCATAGGTAAACAGCTCCTGCGGCAGGAACGCAGCAAAACGGTTGATCGCCGAGCGCACACTCTTCGTCCGATAAGTCGAATAATCGTCGTATTTCGACGACCCGTTGTTGATGAAATAGTACTTCCCTTCCTGCAGCACCTGCAGCCCGACGAGGCAGCGCTCCGGCTCCGTCAGGTCGATCTCCACGACCGTCCCCGGGCAATAAAGACGCAACTCCCGCATCAGCGAAGTCACATAGAACGGCAGCAGATAATTATAGCGGTCCGCCCGCTCCCGTGGGGAATACGACGCGTCGCCGTGATCCAGCCCCGGCAGCGTGCTGCTCAACAGGTTCATCGCATCCCACTTGAAGAAGCGGATCCCTTCGTCGCAGAGCGCCTTCAAGTCGCCCAGCAGTGCCTCATAGCAAGGCCCCACCAGATCGTACACAGGCTTCTTCCACTGCCCCAGAAGGGGCTCGCCCGACCGGTCCCGGATGATCCACTCCGGGTGCTCCAGCGTCCGTTCCACCGATAGTCCCGCCCCCGGCAAGGACATCCAGATGCCGGGCCGCAAGCCCAGCGAATCCATATAAGCACAAAGTGACTTCAGCCCGCAAGGAATGCGCTCGGACTGGCAGACCCATTGTCCAAAATCCACCTGCCAGCCGTCATCGATGACGAAAGTGCTGACCCCGCACTCCGCGGCGTAGCGCATCTCTTCGCGCAGGCGCCCTTCGTTCATGATGGGATACAGCGTCTTCGAATGCCGTTGCATACCCCAGGTATTGTAATAAAAGTCCGCTACCCGGGACTCCGGGTTATCCGTGATCCGGGTCAGCAGATAATCCGCAATTGCCTCATTCTCATCCGCATCCGGCGGCAGGATGCTGAGTGTGGACCACACCGTTTCGTACCAGCCGGAGCGAGGCCCTTCCCCGTCCGGAGCACCCCCGGAAGGGATCGTCTCCCCGTCCAGATAGCCTCCGTGCCGGATCCGTCCGCCCAGGACCAGCCGGCCATCCGACTGGGAAACGAAGTTCGAAATGAACCACAGGTCATCGTCCGTTAGCGCCTGCAGGTCCCCCTCGACCCCCTGGCTGCCGTCATTGCCGTCCGCGACCGGGACCGCCAGGCCCGTCTTCTTTACGGACATCGCGCCGGCGTTATCCTGGGAAGCATGCTCGTAAGACGTGACCAGCTTCCAGGTCGACCCCGACAGCACCAGAAACGGTCCCTTGACCTCCTGCAGCGCCGGCCCGACGGCAAAGAGCGTGCTGTCCGGATGGAACATATGGTGGTCGGGGAAAACGCGTGCGGGCCGGAAAGTGCCGATGCGCAGCTCCTTGCCAGTGACCGGTCCCTCCGAGGCGAAACTGTAGCGCGGAAAGACCAGCCGGCAGCCCCTATCCTTATAACTCAGATGAAAGGTCCGTCCCCCGTCGGAAGTCAGCCGCAGCCGCTCCCGGACGAAGGCCTCCTCCGGAAAAACTTCCCGGTCCCAGGCCAGCGTCAGCCCCTTCAGCTCCCCGCGTCCGCGAAATAAAAAACGGGTCACCACGCCCCCGTTCGCCAATACGCGCCGCGTCTGTCCCGCATAGTTCCAGACCGGATCGGAAGACGAAACCACCCGCCCGTTGATGCACAACTCGAACAGCGCTTCCTGCACGCCGGCCGACAGTTCCGCCCCCGTCCGCAGGTCGGTGAAGCCCGCCCCCACAAAACGGTGCGAGCGGAAAACGAGGTCGGAACGGAAATCCGCGTTCCCAACGGTCAGGGTCCTGGCAGGCAACGGAAGCGCGGCGACCAAGGCCGCAAGCAAAAACGGAAGGATCTTACGCATAGCAAAAAGGGGCCGGCCCCGACGGACCGACCCCATAAAGATACGAAATAATTTCGATTAGAAGAGGAACGCGACACCGGCGTGCAGCCTGTTGCGGGTCAGCTTGGCGGCAGGCTCATGGTCCTCGCGGATCTTCGGATACTTGTTGAACATGCCGAGATCATAGCCGACAGAAACGCGGAGTTTGTTCATGAGGTCCAGGTTGACGCCACCGCCGACCAGCACGTCGAAGCGCTGGTAGTTCTCCGTCTTGTAGATGTCGTAGCTGATGCTGCCGCGGGAAATCTGTCCGGACAGGGCATAGCTGAAGGTCGGACCGCCGAACACGCCGATACGGATGCCGTCAGAGAGGTCGAAGCCCACATTGACGCGGACGGGAGCGTTGATATACTGCTCGGTGAACTGGCCGGAGAGGAGCGAAGTCAGCAGGAAGCTGGGATCGGACCGCAGCCACTCGAAATTCACACCGGCGGAAAGGCCGAGGATATCACCCACGGGGACCGTGTAATCCAAACCGGCATAGAAGCCGTTGGAAGGCATGGAGACGGTGGTGGAAGAAGTCGCCAGCGTCTGCTTCGAATTGACATAACCGGCACCGATGGCGACCTGCGCAAAGGCGCTCGTACCCAGCAGCATCAAGGATGCCGCAAAGATGGAACAAAGGATCTTTTTCATTGTCAATTAGAATAGGAATGCAACGCCGGCGTGCAGCTGGTTGCGGTTGAGTTTGGTGGAAGGCTCGGAGCCATCGGAACCCTTGGCGAGCTTGTTGAACATGCCAAGGTCATATCCGGCCGTGACGCGGAAACGATCCATCAGATCCAGGCCGACGCCACCGCCGACGAGGACATCGAGACGATTGTAACCGCCATCTTTGTAAATGTCATACGTTCCTCCGACGTCGATACTGCCGACCTTGACACCCAAATCGACCTGGCCTGCAAGGGCATAGCTGAATGTGGGGCCGCCGAAGATGAACAGGCGGGCCTGGTCACCCAGATTGACACCCGCGTTCAGGCGGACGGGGACATTGATGTAATGCTCCTTGAGATTACCGGAAATCGCTCCGATATTATAGTTCTTGGAGGTCAGGAGTTCATAGTTCACGCCAGCGGACAGTCCGAAGACCTCTCCCACGGGAACTTTATACTCCAAGCCAGCATAGAAGCCGTTGGCAGAGTCGCCCGAACCGGAAGAATTGCCCGTCTTATACGTGTACTTGGACTGAACATAACCAGCGCCGATGGCGACCTGCGCAAAGGCGCTCGTACCCAGCAGCATCAGGGATGCCGCAAAGATGGAACAAAGGATTTTCTTCATTTCTAATTAAGTGTTAAAAAGAGTTGACTAGATTTCTGCAATTATTATACCACCTAGCGCCCGGCGTACATCGTCTCATAGTACTTCTGGTAGTCGCCGGAGGTTACGTTGTCCAGCCAGTCCTGGTGGTCCAGGTACCAGCGGACCGTCTTCTCGATGCCTTCCTCGAATTGCAGGGAAGGCTCCCAGCCGAGCTCCTTCTGGAGTTTGGTCGAGTCGATGGCATAGCGCAGGTCGTGGCCGGCGCGGTCCGTGACGAAGGTAATCAGATCGTCGTCCGCTCCCTCGGGACGGCCCAGCAGGCGGTCCACCGTAGCGATCAGCACGCGGATCAGGTCGATGTTCTTCCACTCGTTGAAGCCGCCGATGTTGTAGGTCTCAGCGACGCGCCCCTCGTGGAATATCAGGTCGATCGCCCGGGCGTGGTCCTCGACATACAGCCAGTCGCGCACGTTCTCCCCCTTGCCGTAGACCGGCAGGGGCTTGCGCTGACGGATGTTGTTGATGAAGAGCGGAATCAGCTTCTCCGGGAACTGGTAGGGACCGTAGTTATTGGAACAGTTGGTCACGACGACGGGCATCCCGTAGGTGTCGTGGAAGGCACGCACGAAGTGGTCCGAGGAGGCCTTGGCGGCGCTGTACGGGCTGTGCGGCTGGTATTTCATGTCTTCCGTGAAGAAGCGCTCGCCGTAGGCAAGGTGGCGCTTGCCGGAGGAGGCTTTCGTCGTGAAGGGCGGTGTCACGCCTTCCGGACAGGTCATCTCCAGGGCCCCGTACACCTCGTCGGTCGAGATATGGTAGAATCGTTTCCCCTCATACTTCTCCGGGAGGGACTCCCAATACAGGCGGGCGGCCTGCAGCAGCGAAAGCGTGCCCAGGACATTGGTCTTGGCGAAGGTGAAAGGATCCTTGATGCTGCGGTCCACGTGGCTCTCGGCGGCCAGGTGGATGATGCCGTCGACCCGTTCCTCGCGCATCAGGGCGAGCATCGCGTCGAAATCGCAGATGTCCGCCTTGACGAAACGGTAATTGGGCTTATCCTCGACGTCCTTGAGATTCGCAAGGTTGCCCGCGTAGGTCAGGCAGTCCACGTTGACGATGCGGTAGTCCGGATATTTGTTGACGAAAAGCCGGACGACGTGGGAGCCGATGAAACCGGCGCCGCCGGTAATGATGATGCTGCGCTTGTATGCCATATTCAGTCTGTCAGGTTGTCAAAATCGGAAAAGTCGGGGCCCATTTTCTCCCGGACCAGGTCTTTCGCGGAAAGGATCATCTCCTCCCGGGGGATGCGCCAGTCGATGCCGAGGCTTTCGTCCAGCAGTTGGATGCCCGCGTCGGCCTCGGGATGGTAGAATTCGTCGCACTTGTACTGGAATACGGCCTCCTCCGACAGCACGGCGAAACCGTGGGCAAAGCCCTTGGGGATGAACATCTGGCGGTGGTTCTCCTCCGTCAGCTCGACGGCAACGTGCCGCCGGAAGGTCGGAGAACCGGGCCTCAGATCCACCGCCACGTCCAGCACGGCGCCCCGTACGCAACGCACGAGCTTGCTCTGGGTGTAAGGCGGCTTCTGGTAATGCAGGCCGCGGACGACTCCGTAGCGGGACTTGCTCTCATTGTCCTGCACGAAACACACGGGACCGACGGCCGCGTCGAACTCCCGCTGCGACCAGCTCTCGAAAAAATAGCCCCGCTCGTCCCCGAATACCCGGGGCTCGAGGATCAGCAGGCCTTCCAGTTCAGTTTGAATGACGTTCATCAGTCCAAATTGTCATAACCCGTATTCTTGCACTCGTCGATCACCTTGAGCAGGTATTGCCCGTACTGGTTCTTCAGCATCGGCTTCGCCAGCTCCCGCATCCTTTCTTCAGAGATCCAGCCCCGGCGGTAGGCGATCCCCTCCAGGCACGCGATCTTCAGGCCCTGGCGCTTCTCGATCACCTCGACGAAGGTCGAAGCCTCGGACAGGCTGTCGTGCGTGCCGGTGTCCAGCCAGGCGAAGCCCCGGCCGAGCGTCTGCACCTTCAGCTCCCCGTCTGCGAGGAAACGCTGGTTGACCGTCGTGATCTCCAACTCCCCGCGCGCCGAAGGCTTGATGTGCTTGGCCACATCCACGACCTTGTTGGGATAGAAATACAGGCCCACGACGGCATAATTGGACTTCGGATTGGCGGGTTTTTCCTCGATGCTGAGGCAGTTGCCCTCCCGGTCGAATTCGGCGACGCCGTAGCGTTGCGGGTCATTGACCCAGTAGCCGAAGACCGTGGCCTTCCCGTCCTCCTCGGCGGTACGGACCGCCTCCTTGAGCATGGGCACGAAGCCGGCGCCGTGGAAGATGTTGTCGCCCAGCACCAGGCAGGCGCTGTCGTCTCCGATGAATTCGTCGCCGATGATGAAGGCCTGCGCCAGCCCGTCGGGCGAAGGCTGCTCGGCATAACTGAAGGATACGCCGTAGTCGCTCCCGTCGCCCAGCAGCCGCTTGAAGGCGGGCAGGTCCTGGGGCGTGGAGATGATCAGGATGTCCCGGATGCCCGCGAGCATCAGGGTCGAGATCGGATAATAGACCATCGGCTTGTCGAAAATGGGCAGCAGCTGCTTGCTGACGCCCTTGGTGATCGGGTAGAGGCGGGTGCCGGAGCCGCCCGCGAGTACGATGCCTTTCATATCAGGGAAGTCTTTTGATACATTCTTGAAGGGAATCCAGCCAGTACGGGATCTCCACGCCGAAGGTCTCCTTGACCCGCGT
>JAEEGK010031384.1_pt1 | contig 10475 bp, 8 predicted proteins | sample 8958771 | NCBI WGS metagenome assembly JAEEGK01 (sample SAMN16246547, study PRJNA631951) | gut metagenome | biome: gut microbiome; feature: rumen; material: SC-attached | host: Bos | place: Iran: Karaj | collected 2018-10 | reverse complement strand
CACGCAAATATGTCTGGGAGGTCTGCAAGAAGAATTACTACGATCTCGGAATCGACGCGTTCTGGCTCGACAACTCCGAGCCCGATTACGGAGTATACGATTTTGAAAATTACCGTTATTGTGACGGACCTGCTCTGGCACTCAGCAACATCTATCCCCAGATGTACAGCCGTGTGTTCTATGATGAGATGAGCAAGGAAGGCAAGCCTGTAGTCAACCTCTTAAGGTGTGCATGGGCAGGTTCACAGAAATACGGAAATGTGGTATGGTCCGGAGATGTTCCTTCGACCTTTGAGGCTTTCAGGGATCAGCTTCAGTGCGGACTTAACATGGGACTTGCAGGTATTCCGTGGTGGACAACGGATATAGGCGGCTTTATGACGGATGACGTGAACGATCCCGATTTCAGGCAGCTTCTTATCCGCTGGTATCAGTTTGCGGTTTATTCGGCAGTGCTGAGAATGCACGGAGACAGAGGACCTTACAATATCCCGCCTCTTGACACAAGGGACTGGGGCGGCGGATATCTCCATACGGGACAGCCCAACGAGCTCTGGAGCTACGGCGAAGAAAACTATGCGATCATGAAGAAATATTATGACATAAGGATTTCCATGCATGATTACATAAAGTCTCTGTACCTTGAAGCCCATGAGAACGGATCGCCTCTTATCAGGCCCATGTTCTACGAGTTCCCGGAGGATGAAAAGTGTTGGGATATCCAGGATCAGTACATGTTTGGCGCAAAATATCTCGTAGCTCCCATTTTCCATCTGAACGAGTTTGAACGTGAGGTATATCTTCCCGAGGGTTCGTGGATGCTTACGTCCACAGGCGTTGTTTATGAGGGAGGAAAGAGCGTATTTGTTGACGCACCTATAGATTATATGCCTGTATTTGAGAGAAAATAACCGGGAAATGAGGTGATGGATTTGAAGAAGCTTGTTCTGATCATGTTCATGATAATGAGTATCCTGGTCACCGGCTGTGATAACGGAAACAATGAGGGAAGCACGGGGAATTCGGGAGAATTGACAACCAATACGGAAGAGAACGGAGATCTTAGACTGTATTTTTTTGAAATGGGAAAAGCTGATGCGTTCATCATCTACAATAATAAGACCACGATCCTTATCGACACCGGTGAAAAGGGTGAGGGTAAGGACATACTCCAGTATATGGAGAACAATAAGCTGAACAAGATAGATTATCTTTTCATAACGCATTTCGACCAGGATCATGTGGGCGGTGCAAACAAGGTACTTGGCAATACAACGGTTTCACAGATCTATACAAGCAATTATCCCAAGGAATCGGAAGAGTACAATACTTTTATTGGAAGGGTAAAGGAGAAAAACATCCCGACCACCGTTTTGCGCGAGGATCTTTCAATTGACGTAAACGGTATAAAGATTGATGTAAACGCTCCCGCAAGGGAAGTGTATGAGGAAGATCCGAGTAATAATTCGTCCCTGATAATAAGGATAACCTACGGTGAGAAAACCTTTCTATTCATGGGTGACGCCATGTCGGATAGGATCAGGGAGTATATCGCGACTAATCCGGAAACATGCGATGTCCTGAAGATGCCGTACCACGGCCGGTACATGGGCTGTCTTGACGATATGATCGTAAAGTTAATGCCCAAATATGCCGTCATAACATCTTCCAAGCAGGACAAGGAAGCGCAGGAAACAAAGGATTTACTTGAGAAATACAAGGTAACGCTATACAGGACACGCAAGGGGAGCGTTCTGATGCAGACTGACGGTAAGGAAATAACCGTATTCCAGGCAAGCTGATAACCGGCTTCCCGGATACGGTCAGAACCGAACCGGCAAAAGGACGGTAGATGTGACTTGAACAGAAAATCTTATGAAATGAATATGTGTGAGGGAGCGGTACTGCCGAAGATGCTGAAGTTTACCGTTCCCCTTATGCTTTCCAGCATCCTGCAGCTTCTTTTCAATGCGGCGGATGTTGTTGTGGTAGGTAAGTTTGCCGGAGATGATGCGCTGGCAGCAGTCGGCTGTACGGGATCTCTGATAAATCTGCTCATTAACCTTTTTGTGGGCTTAAGTGTCGGAGCCAATGTCATGGCGGCAAGGCATTACGGAGCAAAACAGGAGGATGAGCTTAAGAAAAGCGTACATACTTCCATGCTGCTTTCTATCATAGGAGGTATCGTTCTTAACGCGGTCGGGGTTTTATGGACCGAGGGCATACTTAAACTCATGGAAACACCTGAGAGCGTGCTTCCGCTGGCAGCATTGTATCTCAGGATATATTTTATAGGTATGGTCCCGAATATGATCTACAACTTCGGCAGCGCGGTACTGAGGGCGATAGGGGATACCAGGCGTCCGATGTATTTCTTAAGCCTTGCCGGAGTGATAAACGTAGTGCTCAATCTGCTTTTCGTCATAAAATTTGAGATGGGCGTAGCCGGAGTAGCAACTGCGACCGTTATATCCCAGTGCATATCCGCAGCGCTTGTCGTTATCTGTATGATGAGGGAAAAGGGTGCAATCCGGCTTGATCTCAAGGAACTTAAGATTGACAGGAAGGAGCTTGTAGGGATCCTTAGGATAGGCCTCCCGGCAGGTGTGCAGGGGTGCATCTTCTCAATGTCAAATGTCATCATTCAGAAGTCGATCAACGGTTTCGGGAACATTGAGGTTTCCGGAAGTTCTGCCGCTTCAAACCTTGAAGGCTTTGTATATGTCTCGATGAACGCCTTTCATCAGGCGACTCTGTCTTTCATGAGCCAGAATTTCGGCGCGGGCCGTTATGACAGGCTTAAGAAAATATTGGCCTGCGGTCTGCTGTGTGTGACCGTCACAGGTCTTGTGCTGGGAAATCTTGAAGTGTTTTTCGGAAGGACGCTGCTTGGTATATATACTTCAAACGAGCTGGTGATAGATGCGGGCATCAGGAGAATGACATATATCTGTACGGTTTATTTCCTGTGCGGGATCATGGATGTAATGGTCGGAGCATTAAGGGGTATCGGACATTCCTTCGTACCGATGCTGGTTTCGCTGTGCGGAGTATGCGGCATAAGGCTTGTGTGGATATTTACCGTATTTGAAATGGAGCAGTATCATAAGATACAGACGGTTTATATCTCATATCCCATTTCGTGGACAATAACATTTGCGATACATCTGGGAAGCTATATCGTGATACGCAGGAAAATGAAGAATCGGCTCGGATAATGGCATTAAGTTAGAGCTTTTTTAGAGGGTAAGCATCGGCAGTGTCATTCTGAGCGAAGCGAAGAATCCTTTGTGGAATAAGATCCTTCGCTAACGCTCAGGATGACAGACTGGGAACTCAGGATGACAAACAAAGTTTGACTTAATGAAGTTGGAGTCATAATATAGGAGAGCCGAAATCAAAATATCAGAATAGTAAGGGTGTCGGATATGTGTGTTTTAACGGATGAGAACGCCTCGCAGGACTTAAAGAAGCTTATAGTGATTGCGGGCACGAACGCTTCGGGAAAAAGCGGGCTCGGCATAGAGCTGGCACTGAAGTTTAAAGCGGAGATAGTGTCGGCTGACTCAAGACAGGTCTTTAAAGGGCTTGATCTCGGAAGCGGAAAGGTGACGGAAAAGGAAATGAAGGGTGTGCCGCATTTCCTGCTTGATGTGGCTGAGCCAGGGGATTTCTTTTCATTAAAGGAATATCAGGAGCTGGCTTACAAAGCGATAGATGATATAACATACCGCGGGAAGCTTCCGTTCCTTGTCGGAGGAACAGGCCTTTATGTGAACGCAGTCGTTGACGGATATACGCTCACGGATGCGCCCGTGGATGAGGCTTTAAGGAAAAAGGTTGAAGCCATGAGCAGGGATGAGCTGGAAGTGTTGCTTAAAAGTAAGCTGAAGGAAATCCCTGAGAATCTTGATCTGAACAATAAGAGAAGACTTGAGAGGGCGGCGGAGAAGGTCATCATGGATAAGCCGCTGAACCTGACGAGCAGAAAACGTTATGATACCCTTGTGCTCGGGGTGACATGGGAAAGACAGAAGCTCTATAAGCGGATAGAGGAGCGTCTTGACCGGCGTCTTGAACAGGGAATGATAGAGGAAGTTGAGAATCTTATGAAACAGGGCGTGTCCGATGATTTTCTGTTCAGGCTCGGGCTTGAGTACAGATATATTATGTTGTATATCCGCGGAAGGTTTTCGTCAAAGGAAGAGTTCCGTGAAGAACTCTTTAAAGAGATCAGGCATCTGGCAAAGGAACAGATGACCTGGTTCAGGAAAAGGAAGGATATCATATGGCTTGATATGGAGAAAAATCCCGTACAGACTGCCGAGGGACTTATCTCTGAATTTATAACAAAACAATGAAGAAGGTAAAACCGTTTTTTACGGAAATGACACGTTGATAAACAAAAGATTCTCATGAAGAAAGTGGGGATGAAGGTATGAAACTGTTAATAGTTACGGGTATGAGCGGCTCCGGCAAATCAAAAACCATGAAGCTGCTCGAGGATAACGGGTATTATTGTGTGGATAATCTTCCGATAAAGCTGATCTCAAATTTCGTGGATATGATGATACAGATGGAAGATACGCCCAAATATATGGCGGTAACTGCGGACGCCAGGAATTTCGGCATAGCGGATGAGCTTGACGATGAACTGAAGGAACTAAGAAAACTGACAGAAACCAAGGTGCTTTATCTTGATTCTGAGGACGGGGTACTGTTAAAACGATATAAGGAGACCAGACGGCTCCATCCTCTTATGGTTTTTGACAGCAAGCTTGACCTTGAAGGCGCGATAGCAGAGGAAAGACACCTGCTCCGGAGTATCCGGCAGATTTCCGATTATATAATAGATACGTCTTATCTTTCTACGGTAGAGCTCAGGGAAAAACTCCTTCAGATCATAAGTACGGGCGATGAGGGAAGGCTGAAGCTTAATTTTGTGGCGTTCGGCTATAAATACGGGATACCTTCGGATGCGGATCTGGTATTTGACGTAAGATGCCTGCCTAATCCTTTTTACAGACCCGAGCTTAAACATCTGACCGGTATGGATAAGGAGGTCAGGGATTATGTCATGGCTCAGGAGGAGTCAAAAAAGCTGTATGCCAAGATCGTGGAATACTTAGAGTGTACGCTTCCGATGTATGAGAAGGAAGGAAAGGCTCAGCTTGTCGTAGGACTCGGCTGTACGGGCGGACAGCACAGGTCACTCACTTTCGCGATCCTTCTTGCGGATCATTTTAATGCAAAGGGATACAGTACCCAGAAATGGTCAAGGGACAAGAACAGGAACGTCGCAGAGGTACTCAGCCGGTGACGTTGAGGGAAATTTTTAACGTATTAATTACCGAAATATGTAAAATATTATCACTTGACAATTAAAAAATTAACTTATATAATAAATTTCAAATGTTGTTCGGAGGCATATGTGGTTCGTAAATAATTATTTAGGCGGTAAATCGGACATGAAAATGTCTGTAGCAGATTCACATATTACATAATACAGGATTATTTACAGTTGTTTTACTAATGGAGGCAGAAAAATGAAGAAATTATTAGCAGTTGTTTTAACACTTATTATGGTTTTATCACTTACAGCATGCGGCGCAAGCATGGAAGGTACCTATAAGCTTACCGATGCAACCGGTAACGAAGGCATTAAGGAATACTTAGATATGTTTGGTAAGAAGAATATGTACAGTGCGCTTATCGTTGATAAGGACAATAAGTTTACCATGAAGATGCTTGGTATGGATGAACAGTCAGGTACATATGATTCTAAAGAGAAGAAGATGAAAATTGCTGGAGATGAAGCTACCTATACATTCGAAAAAGATACAATTACCATTAAAGGTAAAGATAAAGACCAGGGAAATGAGTACAGCTTCACTTTCAAGAAAATGACCGATGAAGAGAAGAAAGCATTCGGCACCGGTTATTCACAGGACAAGATAAATGAAGTTATAATGGAAATCGCTAAAGAGAGGCTGTCAGCTCAGGGATCTGACGATGAAGGATCTGACGATGAGGGATACGAGGACGAAGAGTAATTTTCCCTGATCAAACAATAGCAAAGTAATATGTGAATTAGAGCCGGAAGGTTAATTACTTTCCGGCTCTTTTTGTGCGAACGGACACTGAGAGAGCATGCTCTCGAAGTGTGCGATAGTGAATACAGCTATATTTACGGGATCAGTGTGCGCGCAAGCGCAACAAGTATCGGCATGGTGATGATGCAAAGGATTGTTGTGAGCGATATCATACCTACGGAGACCTGGGTATCACGGTCAAATTTCATTGCAAGCATACCGCTTAAGGCGGCAGAGGGAGCGGAGCATGCTATAACGCACGCTGTTGTGACATCACTTTCTGCCCTGAAGAGTAAGCAGAGGATTATTGCCAGGGTGGGTGATATCATCAGCTTGATGAAAGCACCGGCATAAACCCAAAGATTGGTAAATGTTGCTTTTAAATCCGTGTTTGCAAGATAGTAGCCGATTATCAGCATCGGTAACGGAGTGTTGAGCGCCGAAAAATAAGTGAGAGGCGAGGAGATAAGTTCGGGAAGCCTCACCTGTGTAACAAACAGGATAAGTCCGATGAATATACCTATGATCGGCGGATTGAATATAATCTTTTTGAAATTAATCTTGGACTTCTCCTTGCTTAGAAGCTTAACTCCGTAAGTCCAGACATAGCAGTGGAAGATAGCGATGTAGGAGGCTCCGTAAAAGACTCCGATATCGCCCAATACTGCTTTTTGGAGAGGAAGAGCCATATATCCGGCGTTCGGGAGGGCAGCTGCAAATTGCAGGACACAGTTCTTGTCCGGATTTTTTTCTTTTATAAAAATCCTTGCAATGACGAAGTTAAGGAAGAAAACAAGTAAAGCAAGAACAAAGGAAAGACCTAACTGCATGAGCAGCTCGTTTTTGAAATCCCTCTGGAAAGAGATAATGATGTTGGAAGGCGTAACAATATAGACAACTATGTCAATAAGACCCGATACCTTCTGCTTGTCGAGCAGCTTGAGCTTTGTAAATGCAAATCCGACACCAATGATAGTAAATAATATGAAAACCTGTTTCGCGACAGGCAGGATATTGTCAAACATGAAGCCCTCCGGTTAAAAAAATTCAAATGGATTATACAACGATTATACCGAAAAAACAAGGAAAAATTTCGGAGAGCAAATACTTCTCATTTTTGCTATTGGCATTATCTGTTTTGATGTTCAAAACCCAAAAGAATCTTAAAAAAATATGTTGGCAATATTAAAAGTATGTGTTATAATACGAAACAAGGTGCGTTTTATGGCATGCCATAAAACACGATGTCGGCACGCCGTGCTGGCAGTAAAATTATCATGTAAAGGAGAACCACAATGAATCTTTCACCCCTTCAGAAGGCGAGATACGAGTACACTCCCAAGCTTCCCGGAATGCTTAGAGGCGGTATCTCAGAGATTAGCGTAAAGGTTGGCGCAGCTACACAGAGCGTAGCAGATCAGGACAAAATCAAGGCACTTTTCCCTAACACATACGGAAAAGAGGAGATTACATTCGTTAAGGGTACTAACACTTCTGCAGCAAAGAAGCAGGTAGTAGGTGTTATCCTTTCAGGCGGACAGGCACCCGGAGGACACAATGTTATTTCAGGTCTTTACGATGCTCTTAAGGCTACAAACAAGGACAATGTACTTTTAGGCTTCAAGGGTGGTCCCGATGGACTTCTTAAGAATGACTATGTTGAATTTGACGACAAGTTCATTGACGCATACAGAAATACAGGTGGATTTGACATCATCGGTTCAGGCCGTACAAAGCTTGAGACAGAAGAGCAGTTCCAGACAGTTGCTAATTTTGCAAAAGAGAACGGCCTTACCGCTATCGTAATCATCGGTGGTGATGACTCCAATACAAACGCTGCTACTCTTGCTGAGTACATGGCAGCTAAGAATACAGGTATCCAGGTTATCGGATGTCCTAAGACTATCGACGGTGACTTAAAGAATGAGGATATCGAGGCTTCATTCGGTTTCGATACCGCTACAAAGACATATTCAGAGCTTATCGGAAACATCGAGAGAGATGCTAACTCTGCAAAGAAGTACTGGCATTTCATCAAGGTTATGGGTCGTTCAGCATCTCACGTAGCATTAGAGTGTGCTCTTGAGACACAGCCTAACATCTGCCTTATCGGTGAGGAAGTTGCAGCAAAGAAGATGTCTCTTGCACAGATCACCAACTATATCGCAGATGCAGTTGAGAAGCGCGGCAATAACGGCGAGAACTTCGGTGTTGCTATCATCCCTGAAGGTATTGTAGAATTCGTTCCCGAGTTCTCAGCACTTATTGCAGAGATCAACGAACTGCTTGCAGGAGATGAAACAGCTAAATTCAATGCACTTCCTGATTGGAATGCTAAGTATGAGTTCATCAAGGCCGGCCTTACTGCTGATGCTTTCAAGGTATTTGATATTCTTCCTCAGGGAATCCAGCAGCAGCTTTTCCTTGAGAGAGATCCTCACGGAAACGTACAGGTATCACTCATCGAGTCAGAGAAGCTCTTTGCAGAAATGGTAGGCGCAGAGCTTAAGAAGAGAAAAGCAGCAGGCACCTATACGGGTAAGTTCGGAACACAGCATCACTTCTTCGGATATGAAGGAAGATGCGCATTCCCTTCAAACTTCGATGCAGATTACTGCTATTCACTTGGATATAATGCATTCATGCTCATCCAGTACGGCTACACAGGATATCTTTCAAAGGTTTCCAACCTTTCAAAGCCCGCTGAGGAGTGGAACGCAGGCGGTATGCCCATCACCAAGATGATGAACATCGAGCGTCGTAATGGTAAGGACAAGCCCGTTATCAGAAAGGCTCTGGTAGAGCTTGACGGTGCTCCTTTCAAGTACTTCGAGGCACACAGAGAAGAATGGGCTGTAAAGACCTGCTTCACCTATCCAGGTGCTATCCAGTACTACGGACCTGCTTCAGTTTGTGATCTTACTACCAGAACACTGGCTCTTGAGAAGGGTCAGGCTTGATGACTTGTAATACAAGATCTTGTCTTTGACAGTATTTTGAAGAAAAAAGTCTCGCAGCCCGCATAAAAAGGGGTTGTGAGACTTTTGTTAATTTTACGGATGCATAATACCTCACTGTTTTTCTTTTGTTATACTATACCGTGTAAGTAAATATTTCAGGGAAAAGTTTAGGAAAGCAAAAAAGGATTGACAAAACGCTTTTTTGGTGAGATAATGAACATAGGAGTATATCGTTCTGTTTATAAGAAAGGAGGTTGCTATGGATATTAGACTTACCGGTTATAATGATTATAGTCAGGTTTATTCTACTAACCGTACCTCGGCTGTAAAGGCTGCTGAGACTGATTCCGCTACAAAGGCATCCTCGAAGAACAAAGAGGATAGTCCGGCTGCGATTTATGAAAAGTCAGAAGTACAGGGAAAGGCAGCTACCTATAATATTAGGAAAATGAGTTCGTCCGAACGCGCAACCATTGTTTCCCGTATGAAGGCAGATCAGGAGATGCGTGAGAATTCTCTTGCCCAAACTGTTTCCGAGATGATGGGTGGTCAGCTCACAGCATATTCAACCGCTAACGATGGTATCTGGAAGTTCCTTGCAGACGGTAATTACACTGTAAGTGAAGCAGCAAAGGCACAGGCACAGAAGGATATTGCGGAAGACGGATACTGGGGAGTAAGCCAGACATCTCAGAGGCTTTTCGATTTCGCATCTGCACTTTCAGGTGACGATGAGAACAAGTTAAAGCAGATGGAAGATGCTATGGAGAGAGGATTTAAAGAGGCTGCCGGTGCATGGGGCAGAGAGCTTCCTCAGCTTAGCCGGGATACCATGGAGGCTGCAAGGCAGCTGTTCAGTGACGCCTATGCAAACAGTTCCAAGGAAGTCGGCATAGCAGTCAATATCTGATGATTATTGTAAAAACCAATGTCCCCGTCTTTTTAGATGGGGCATTTTTGTGCGATAAGCGAATGCCCCCGGTGCAAGCTCGCTTGCAAACCGAGGGCTGAGCGAACGGTTACTGAGAGAGCTTGCTCTCGAAGTGACCGATAGCACTGAGTAGGAGGAGATTTTTTCTCCTACTCGATAGCGATAAGCGATTGCGATAGAAAGCTGCGGAAGAACGCTTGTAATCTGAAAACGTACATGAACAATTATGACAGTAGAAAAGAAAACACTTATAAAAAAGATCGATCCGGAGCAATTTGAGGATCGGGAGCTTAGTGAAGCGATAGACATCTTAAAAAGCGGAGGACTTGTGGCATTCCCTACGGAGACGGTGTACGGTCTTGGCGGAAATGCTTATGACAGTACAGCGTCAGCAAGGATATATGCGGCAAAGGGCGGACCTTCGGACAATCCACTGATAGTACATATTTCTTCGTTTGAAGAGATATATCTGCTGGTAAAGGAGGTTCCGGA
>JAEEGK010031380.1_pt1 | contig 10475 bp, 10 predicted proteins | sample 8958771 | NCBI WGS metagenome assembly JAEEGK01 (sample SAMN16246547, study PRJNA631951) | gut metagenome | biome: gut microbiome; feature: rumen; material: SC-attached | host: Bos | place: Iran: Karaj | collected 2018-10 | reverse complement strand
CGCTCTGCACCACGATTTCAACAAGGTGATGGCCAACGGAAAGTGGGACGGAATGATGATTCAGAAGCATATTGGCTACACCAATTGGAACGACAATTTCCCCGCCGACCGTCTGCCGCGTGTGCAACGCATTGAAAAACCGACAATTGGTGGCTTCTCGTTCAAGGCCGACAAACGCGGCTACACGGCAATTGAGGCCGAGCACTATTTCGATGCCAAAAAGAACTCGCAAACCAATTGGACCACAATCGATTATATGGGCCGCACGTTGAGTGGCGTGGCCCTGATGCCGTACACTGCCGCAACCGACGGCGCCGCCCTGACCTATAAGGTTGAGTTGCCTGCGGGCATTAGCAAGGTGAAGGTTCACGTTGTGGTGAAATCAACGCTTGCCTTCAACGGCACGGGCCACCACTATCAGGTTGGTTTTGAAGGCGGTAACACCGAAACTGTATTCTTCAACGAGCGCCTGAACGAGGACCCGAAAAACATTTATTCGATTTATTATCCGACAGTTTCGCGCCGCGTTGCCGAAAACACCGTAGAATTGTCCGCCGCCGAAGGTTGGAACATCTTAACAATCAAACCGATGGACCCGGGAATCGTCTTCGAGAAGATTGTTGTCGATTACGGCGGCTACACGCAGCAGTTCCTGTTCGGAACGGAATCGGTGTATGAAAGGAAATGATTGATTGTAAATTAGAAATGTAGGGACGCACCGCGTGCGTCCGTCTAAAGGGATGCGATTCGTCGCGTCCTTTTTTTGTTTGTAGGAATCGGTCCAGTCAGCAATTTTCGTCGGTGTTTTTCGTTTAAGTTTGCGTTACGTTTAAAATTCACGTTATGAGAAAAATTTCAGTTTTTGCTTTGGCGGCGCTTTTTGCGGCTTGCCAATCACAGAGCGACAATGGTGCGATATTCGGGGCATACGCAACCGATGATTGTGTTGCTTTTGAAGAAGAATCGATGCCGATGGCTTCGGCCAAAGCCGCACCGATGATGCGTAATTCAATGGCGGGCGGGCAATTGGAAGATGCTGTTGAACAAAGCGTTACAGAACGCAAACTCATCAAAAACGGCTCAATGACGCTTGTGGTTGACAATTTGGAGCAAACGCGCAACGAGGTTGTCAGTCTGATTGAAAAGCACAAAGGATACGTGTCTAACGAGCAGTATTCCAATTGGGAACACACATCGTCATACAACCTGACGGTGCGCATTCCGTGTGACAATTTCGACGGTTTTGTGGCCGAAGTTGAGGCGGGCAAAGGGAAAATTGAGTCGAAATCGATGTATATCAACGATGTAACGGCCGAATACATTGATTTGGAGACGCGCCTGAACACCAAGCGCAGTTATTTGGAACGCTATAGACAGCTGCTGAAAAGCGCCAAATCGGTGCAGGAGATTGTCTCGATTGAGGATAAAATCCGTTCGCTCGAAGAGGAAATCGACAGCACTGTCGGCCAGTTAAAATATCTGACTAACCAGGTGGATTACAGCACCTTGCACCTGCAAATCCGCCACGACGACACCAACTTCGACCCGCACCATCCCGACCACGGACAAGGATTTTGGCAGCGGTTCAGCCAGTCGTTGTCGAGCGGTATGCGCGGTCTGGTCGATTTTGCGTTCTTCCTTGTCCGCATCTGGCCTGCGTGGATTATTATCTTGCTAGTATTAGGCGTGATACGTCGCGCAAAGCGGAAAAATGATGATTGATAGGCTGCCTTTTGATTTTCACTGAAAACCGACTTGTAATTTTATCCAAATCAATTATTTTTGCACCCTAATTTTTAAGATAAACAATACATTAATTTTATGGCAGATACTTCAGATTTGAGGAACGGCTTGTGCATCGAACTCGATGGCAAACTCTACACAGTTGTGAATTTCCTTCACGTGAAACCAGGCAAAGGCCCTGCTTTCGTCCGCACCAAACTCAAGAACCTTGAGAACGGCAAAACTATCGAATACATTTTCCACGGCGATGTCAAGATTAAGACGGTCCGCATCGAGCGCCGTCAGTATCAGTACCTTTACCGTGAGGGCGACAGTTTCGTGTTTATGAACACCGAGACTTATGACCAGATTAACATCGATGGCGATTTGATTGAGAACAACGACCTGATGAAGGAAGGTCAGTTGGTTGACATCACCTTCCACGCTGAAACCGAGAAACCGCTGCAAGCCGAAATGCCGCCATACGTTGAGTTGGAGGTAACTTACACTGAACCAGGTGTTAAGGGCGATACCGCTACCAACGCAATGAAGCCTGCAACCGTTGAGACTGGCGCAACTGTTATGGTTCCGCTCTTCATCAACGCTGGCGAGCGCATCAAAGTTGATACCCGCGACCGCAGTTACGGCGAGCGTATTAAATAAATTGGTTGACAAGTAACTATAAAAACACCGGCGCAATCCGGTGTTTTTTTTTACTTTAGCGGCATCTTTTAATCAGCAATTTATCGTTTATGCAAGGAAAGGCTTCAGTCAACCGATTGCAGTTGAGTAATTTCAAGCTCGATGCATTGCTGCGTATCACATTGGCAATCAATGAGAATACGCCGGTTGACCAACTTCTGGAACAGTTCCGCAGTATTTTGTGCGACGATTTGAACATCGGTAAAATCCTGATGTTCAGTTACAACCAAAAGTGGGAGAGGATTCTGATGTCGGGTGTTGAGCGGCGGGTGGCCGACGGCATCCGTGTTGAGAACGACTTGCAGTATTACAGGCAGATAACCAACCTGACAGCCACGCTAAACCCGAATCTGGCGCTGTTTGACACCATCATCCCCGTCTATCACCACGACCGGCCAATCGCCTACGTCATCATTGGCGACATCGATGAGGAGTGCGCCGGAATGAGCCCCACCATCAAGCACCTTTCGTTCATCCAAACCCTTGCAAATATTATAGTTGTGGCCATTGAGAACCGCAATCTCTTTAATGAGAATGTGCGCCAGGAGGCGATGAAGAAGGAGTTGGAACTGGCTTCACGGATGCAGACAATGCTGATTCCGAACGCGTCGATGCTGCCGAACAACAACGATTTGCACGTTTCGGCCTACTATTTGCCGCACTTCGATGTGGGTGGCGACTATTACGATTGGATTAAACTGTCTGACAATCAGTATTGTTTCTGTATTGCCGATGTCTCGGGAAAGGGAATTTCGGCAGCATTGCTGATGTCGAATTTCCAAGCCAACCTGAGGGCTCTTTCGGGCGCCAATCTTCCAATAAGCGATGTTGTTAACAAACTGAACGATAAAGTGTTGGAGAATGTCAACGGAGAAAAGTTCATCACGCTTTTCATTGCCTACTACAATACCAAAACCCGCAAGCTCACTTACGTGAACGCTGGTCATAACCCGCCGATTCTGTTCGATGCGGAAACCGGTGAGACTCAGCAGCTTACGCTTGGATGTATGGGCGTGGGAATGCTCGATACGATACCAAAGATGAACGTGGGCGAGTTGGTTTTGCCGCACAATAGCAAGATTCTCTGCTTCACCGATGGCGCTGTTGAGATTGAAAATCCTGACCATCAGGCGTTTGGCACTGAACCGATAGAGCGCATCATCAGCACGGGCAATTCCATTTCAACAGATATCGACCGCATTGTCGATGCTCTGTATGAGCACAAAGGTCCTGAATCCGACTTTTTCGACGACATCACAATTCTTGGCGTCGAGTTCAAGTAGCAAGAGGACACCGAAAACGCAACAATTTGAAAATGAATAATAAAACTCCAAAAACAAAGATTGTCAACGACCCGGTGCTGGGGCTCATCGATTTTTCGTCGCCGTTGATTCTCTCGCTGATTGAGCACCCGTGGGTGCAGCGTCTGCGCCGAATCAAACAGTTGGGAATGAGCGATATGGTCTATCCCGGAGCGCAGCACACGCGTTTTTTGCACACCATCGGGGCAACCTCGCTTATGCGTTTGGCCATCGACACTCTGAACCTTAAAGGCGCCGGCATCACCGACCACGAACGCGAGAGCGCAATGGTGGCCATTCTTCTGCACGACATTGGCCATTGCCCGTTTTCGCACGCGCTTGAGCACCATATTGCCGATGTGAGCCACGAGGACATCTCGTTGGTGTTTATGAACGAGCTGAACAAACAATTTGGTGGTGCTCTCGATACCGCAATTAGCATATTTACAGGTAATTATCCGAAGAAATATCTCTCGCAGCTTGTTTCCGGCCAGCTCGATGTCGACCGTCTCGACTATCTGCGCCGCGACAGTTTCTTCACCGGTGTGACCGAAGGAATCGTCAACACCGACCGCATCATAAAAATGCTCGAAATTGTTGACGATAAGCTTGTTGTGGAGAAGAAAGGCATCTACTCGATAGAGAAATTCCTGATAGCCCGCCGCCTGATGTACTGGCAGGTTTATCTGCACAAAACCGTGCATTCGGCCGAGCAGCTGCTGATTAACATTCTGCGTCGCGCCAAATATCTGACCGACAAGGGAGAAAACCTTCCGGCATCGCCCGCTTTCGCTTATTTCTTGCGTAATCGGGTTGAGTTAGAGCAGTTTAAGTCGGAAGAGGTGCGCGAGAACGGAATGACCACGCTCGAGAATTTTGCAATGCTCGATGACGGCGACCTGATGGTGTCGGTGAAAATGTGGGCCTCGCACCCTGACCGCGTGTTGAGCACCCTCTGCCGCAACCTGATGAACCGCCAGCTGCCAAAAACCATTGTGCAGGACCAGCCCGCCGACGACGGAATGGTGCGTCTGCTGCAAGAGGGTGTGATGAAAAAAGACGGCCTAACCGCCGAGGAGGCAAGCTATTTTGTCAGCTCGGGTGTCATCGCCAACAAGGCCTACAGCCAGCGCCACGACCAAATCCTGATAAAGGAGAAAGACGGTTCGGTGACCGAGATTGTGAACGTGGCCGATATGCTCAACATCCGCGCTCTTTCCACCACCATCAGCAAATACTATATTTCGTGGCCGAAGGAGATAAAAAGTTAATAAACAAATAATTATGGAAGCAAAGGAAATTAAAAAGATAGTCGGCTTGTCGTTTGTCGGACTTTCGGCTGTGTATGTGGCAGTTATGCTGATAATGTGCTCGCAAGCCAACGCAACAGTTGGCGGCCTGTCGAGTGAGCCTGCGTTCAATGTGCTGAGCGCCATTCAGAAACCAGTTGCCACCACCAATATTGTGTTTTTTGTGGTGCTTTTGGGCGTTTCGCTTTGGATGTACTGGAAGAGCGGCAAAAAGGCGTTAACATACTTGCCTGTAGCCATTTTCACGGTTTTCACGCTCTTTTGCTATGTCGCGTTGAGCGGCTCGTTCTATAGCATCGGCGGCGGCAATCCAACTCTGTCGGGTTCCTACTGGCTGATGTTTTTCATTGGTATTTTCTTTGTCGCTGGAGCGATAACCATAACAGTTATTTCGGGTATGGCCGTGCGGAATCTGCTCAAGCGGAACGATAAAGGCAATGATTAATTATTGTATAAAGGCATAAGTGATTGAAAAATAACAATTAATAATTAACAATTAACAATGGGTGCAGATTTCGGGTTAAATCTGATAAAATCGGTTAGATACAAATAAAATCTGTGTAAATCAGTTATCCCGATAGCTATCGGGGCTGCGTCATCTGCGTTCAAAACATAAAATCGAAATTCAAAAATCAAAAAATAATGAGAACATATCAATCAGTTTTCGACCTTCCGAAACTTGACGAGGCCTTGAAAATGGCCGCTGAAGTAAAGAAAAATCCTTTTGGATGGGAACATCTTGGCAAGCACAAAACCTGCCTGCTAATTTTCTTCAACAACAGTCTGCGCACACGCTTGAGCACGCAGAAAGCCGCCCGTAACCTGGGTATGGACGTTATTGTGCTCGATGTGAACCAAGGCGCGTGGAAACTTGAGACGGAGCGTGGCGTGGTGATGGACGGCGACAAGAGCGAGCACTTGCTCGAGGCCATTCCAGTGATGGCGCAGTATTGCGACATTCTGGGCGTGCGCTCGTTTGCCCGTTTCGAGAATCGCGAGGACGACTACACCGAAAAGATTCTGAATCAGTTTATTAAATATTCAGGCAAGCCTGTTTTCTCGATGGAGGCCGCAACCTGCCATCCGCTGCAGGCCTTTGCCGACCTTATCACCATTGAGGAGTATAAAAAGGTGAAACGCCCGAAAGTTGTGCTCACCTGGGCTCCGCATCCGCGCTCGCTGCCGCAGGCCGTGCCAAACTCGTTTGCCGATTTTATGAACGAGGCCGATGTCGATTTCGTCATCACGCACCCCGAGGGTTACGAGTTGGACCCGAAGTTCGTGCGTGGCGCGCGTGTTGAGTATGACCAAAAGAAGGCTTTCGAGGGCGCCGACTTCATCTACGCCAAAAACTGGTCGTGCCCTGGCGTTACCTGCCCCGACAAGTACGGCCAGATTCTAAGCAAGGATATGAGTTGGACCGTTGACACCGAGCATATGAGCTGGACCAATCAGGCCAAATTTATGCACTGCCTGCCCGTTCGCCGCAATATGATTGTCACCGACGACGTGATTGAAAGCCCCGACTCAATTGTGATTCCCGAGGCCGCCAACCGCGTGGTTTCGGCGCAAACGGTGCTGAAGATGATGCTGGAATCAATGTAGGATTTAGGAATTAGGATTTATTAGATAAATATTTGTTAATGAATTAGTTATTATAGAGAAAAAGAAAGATTTGAATACATATAATTAATGGACAGTTTCCATTAATTCTCTACCCACGAAACCGCCAATTTCGATAATCAGCGAGAATTAAATGACGAACCGTCTACGCTTTTGGGCGTGGATTATTCGCGTTTATCTGCTGATTGGGTTACTTGGCGGTGCCTGTGGGTGGGGTAAACTTTTTAACGGATAGTTTACGCCTTTTTTATGGAGATACACATAGGACACCAGATTCAAGCCGACTTGAAGGCACAGGGCCGCAGTGTTACGTGGTTCAGCCGCCAACTGTGCTGCAGCCGTCAAAACTGCTACAAGATTTTCAACACACCAATTCCTCATTTGGCCACATTGTATGCAGCACAGAAAGCGTTGGGAGTAGATTACATTTCAATGCTTAAAGAGTCTATTGAAATGTAAATCAGGATGTTATCGTCTTGCGATTCCCTACAATCCTTAGTCATCATTGCATTTACGACAAAACTGTCAACCAAATTATTACAAAACCGCCAACCAAAAGTGGATATTGTAAAGAGTTAAGATATAAGCGTTTAGGGTAATATTGCATACACGTTTTTAATAACAACTTTAAACTTTATTGTATGAAAAGATTATTATTATTCTCAATCGTTGGATTGAGTGTTTTTGCAGGTTGCGACAAAGGCGATGATGATGAAATCAAATCGGACATTTCCATTGTTGCCGATGGTGAGACTAATTTGATTGTAGGGAAAACACTGCAATTACATGTTAAGCATTCGGATAGCGAAAAGCCTGCGCACGAATACGAATGGGTGTCATCAAACAGCGGAGTTGCAACTGTAACGCCTTGGGGCGAGGTTAGAGCTGTTGCCGAAGGAGAAACTGTAATAACTGTCAAATATAGCGATGACATTACTGCAAACTGTGCCATTAGCGTCGTACCTGTTGCAATCACTGAAATCAAACTTGACGCAAAATATGAGGCAATTGTTGGCGGAGAACTTCAACTAAGTCCAAAAATCCTTCCTGCAGAGGCTGGTTACAAGAGTAAAACTTTGGTATATTCATCTTCTGATGAGACTATTGCAAAGGTTAACTCTAATGGAAAGGTTGAGACGATTGGGGTTGGCAGTTGCCAGATAAAAGCGGCAAGTTCGGACGGAACCATATCTGCAACAAGCGAATTGACAGTTAAATCTATTGACGTTGCAAAACTGACACCTGGCGACGACAATTCAGGAAGTAGCTATTCTATTAAAGTTGGCGAATCTTACAAAGTCAAAACTACTGTAGCTGGTTCTGAATGGAAATCATCTAACGACAAAGTTGTAAGCATTACTGCCGATGGCACTTTCACTGGCGTTAGTGTTGGCGATTGTTATATAACAGCAGTGGGGACAAATGACGAAGTAAAAGCAAAATTCTTTGTCAAGGTCACAAAGTAACATACAACATTCAAAAGAGCAATTTAAACAGAAAAGTTAAGTCACTATTATAGATGCTTTTCATTGTAAAACTCAGCCCAAACCGATAAACACTTCGGTTTTGGCTGAGTTTTTTTTGCTAACTGTCTTACTTGCTTGCCCTTTCAATTCTTTTGCATCTCCGTCCACCGTTCCCGCGTCATTATGTTAATATGCGCCGTTCGCACATCGTTAACAAGCGGAACTTCAACATTTTCGATGGTGTGGTGATAAGTGAATCCGATTTTCTCCTGCGCGCGTTTCGATTTTTGGTTGCCGTCGTAGTAGCCGCACCAAACGGCGGTGGAGTTGAGGTCGTCGAAAGCGTGGCGAATCAGTCGGAGAGAGGCTTCGGGCGCATAGCCGTGGCCCCAGTGCGGAACGCCAATCCAAAAGCCCAGTTCAACTTCGGTTTCGCCAATCGGCGCAATGCCGTCGCCGTTGAACAGCAAGCCTATACTGCCAATAGGGCGGTCATCAGATTTTAGTACAATGGCATAAGTCTTTGGTTTTGAGAATACTGTGCGGATAATCTCAAGGCTGTTTTCGACACTTGTGTGCGGCGGCCAGCCAGCAATCGGGCCAACCTGCGGGTCGCGGGCATATAAATATAGGTCTTCGGCGTCGGTATCGAGCCACGGGCGCAGAATCAGACGGTCGGTTTCAAAAGTCATAATTGGTGTTTAAACAATGTTTAAAAGTGAGCGAATCGGCGAAGACCAATTCAAACGCAATTTAGGCAGAATATTTACTTTTAGCAAACAAAAATAGCGGCCAGTGCCGATAATATGCTAACCGCTGGCAGGCCGTTTTTTGAATCAGATAAAATATTGATATGGAGTTAATTGGAAAATTAGAGGAGGTTCGTGCCGCCATTCAGCGCACAGCAACCTTCACCGTAAGGGAATTTGTTCTTGAAGTTGAAAACCAGCGCAACGCGCAGTGGAACGACCATATTTTGTTCCAGGTGTCGAATAACAACGTAGCCTTGCTCGATAATTTCGCGGTTGGGCAGATGATTAAGGTTACGTTCGACATTCAGGGCCGCCGCTGGACAGGCCAGGATGGCACTCAGCGCGTGTTCAACACCTTGTCGGCGTGGCGCATAGAAGCTGCCGATGCCGCACAACCGATGGCTGCCGCTCCGCAAGCCGCAACATCCGCATCTACAGCACAGCCTTCGGCCGCTCCCGCTCAACCAGCCGCGCAGCCCGCTCAAAACAGTGACATTGCACCAACGGATGACCTTCCGTTCTAAACTGTAAGGAATGTCCACATCGCTGAAACAGAGGATTTTAAACTGCGAGTCGGGATTCTTGTTCTACGGTCTCACGCCCCCGAAAGCCGCAACAGGCGAGGAGAGGGTGCGTGAGATTGCCGACAAGCAGATGGCGCGTGTGCGCAGTCTGAACGTCGATGCGCTCATTCTCTATGATTTGCAGGATGAGTCGTCGCGCAACGCCAATCCGCGCCCATTCCCGTTTAGCGAAACGCTCAGGCCAGACGTTTACAGCCGTAACTATTTGGCTGATTTGCAGTTGCCGAAGATAATCTACAAAAGCGTGGGCAAATATTCGTCTGCCGAATTTGCCGATTGGGTGCGCACAGCCGACAACGATTTGTCGGTTTTTGTGGGCTCGCCTTCAAAAACACAAGCAGACAGCCTCACTTTACGTGATGCCTATCGCATTAAAAACGAGCAAAATACAAATATGGTTCTCGGCGGAGTGACCATCCCCGAGCGCCACCATTTGAAGGGCGATGAGCATCTGCGGCTTTTCAACAAAATCGATGGCGGCTGTCGGTTCTTTGTGTCGCAGTGCGTTTACAGCGTCAACCAAACACTTGATTTTCTGTCGGATTACTATTACACCGCCATTGAACTTCAGAGGCCGTTGGTGCCAGTTATTTTTACGCTAACGCCTTGTGGCTCAACTAAATCGCTCGAATTTCTTGATTGGCTCGGAATCGACGTGCCGCACTGGTTGCACAACGACCTTTTGCATTCCGAAAACATTCTCCGTCAGTCGGTTGATGTGTGCCGCCAAACCGCTGCCGAAATCATTGATTTCTGCCGTGGAAAGCACATTCCAATGGGCTTTAACATTGAAAGTGTGGCAATTAGGAAAGAGGAAATCGAGGCATCGGTTGAGTTGGTGAACGATGTCAGAAAGCTGCTCTCGCGGTAGTTTTGTCTCTACTTCCCTAACTTGATTCTCACCGCCGCAAACTTTCGCAAACCATCGTCGCTCAGGCATTTGCAGGCTTCTTCATAACTTGCGGCATTATCGACAATGGTGTCGAACATCTGCCAGCGGTAGCCCGACAGCAGC
>JAEEGK010031379.1_pt1 | contig 10476 bp, 7 predicted proteins | sample 8958771 | NCBI WGS metagenome assembly JAEEGK01 (sample SAMN16246547, study PRJNA631951) | gut metagenome | biome: gut microbiome; feature: rumen; material: SC-attached | host: Bos | place: Iran: Karaj | collected 2018-10 | reverse complement strand
ATATAAATTAAAATCAAACTTCACCTTTTTTAAAATTTTAAAAAATTCATAAATGACTATAAAAAAACATTATATAATTAAAAAAAATAAAAAATTCTAAAATAAAAAATAAAAAAAAAAATGAAAGGAATAAAAAATTAAAAAAAAATAAAATAAAAATTATATATAAAGATATAATAATGTACTCCACAAAAGATAGTGACCACTTACACTTTAATAAACAAACATTTGTTGGTTTAACAGAAGGTCTCTTAACAAATCAATATGAAGTAATAAAACAATTAGGAAAAGGAGCATATGGAAGAGTATTTAAAGTACGAAATAAAACAACAGGAGAAATAAGAGCATGTAAACAATTAGCAAAACAAAATATATCAAATTTAATAAAATTTCAAAGAGAAATTACAATATTAAAAAAAGCAGATCATCCAAATATAATAAAATTATATGAAGTATATGAAGATGATAGATTTATTTATTTAGTAATGGAACAATGTAAAGGAGGTGAATTATTTGATAGAATAATAACACATATTCAAAAAAAAAAAATGTATACTGAAAAAGATGCATGTCAAATTTTTCTTCAATTAATGTCATCAATATCATATTGTCATAATAATGGTATTTGTCATAGAGATTTAAAACCAGAAAATATATTATATTATTTAGAAGGTGATGAAATAAATAATCCAATTAAAGTAATTGATTTTGGTTTAAGTAGAAATTTTGAAAAAAAATCTAAAATGAATACTAAAGTAGGAACTGCTTATTATGTTGCTCCTGAAGTTTTATCTGGAATTTATAATGAAAAATGTGATATTTGGTCTGCTGGTGTTATTTTATATATTTTATTAAGTGGAGAACCTCCTTTTAATGGTCCTAATGATAATGAAATATATAAAAAAATTAAAAAAATGAAATTTGGTTTTCCTAATGAAAGATGGGATAAAATTACAAATGAAGCAATTGATTTAATTCAAAAATGTATTTCTCCTGAAGAAACTAGATTAAGTGCACAAGAAGTTTTAAATCATCCTTGGTTTAATATTATTAATAAAAAAAATTGTATTAATTTAAATTTTGATATTGAAACTTTTATTAAATATGTTAATTCTAATAAATTAAAAAAAATGGTTTTGACTTTTATTGCTGCTAGAATAAATGATGATGAAGTAAAACATTTAAAAGATATTTTTAAAGCTTTTGATAGTAATAATGATGGAACAATTAGTTATGTTGAATTAGAAGAAGGAATTAAAAAATTACATTGTAAAAATATTTCTGATAGTGATATTGAAACTATTTTTACTTCAATGGATACTGATAGAAGTGGTTCTATTGATTATACACAATTTTTAGCAGCTTCACTTGATGAAAAAATTTATTTAACTGAAAAAAGATTGTATGAAGCTTTTTTGGCTCTTGATAAAGATGGTTCTGGCAAAATTGGAAAAGATGAAATTAAACATATTTTAAATTCAGAAAATGATGAAAAAATTGATGAGTTAATTAGGAAAATTGATAAAAATGGTGATGGAGAAATTGATTATAATGAGTTTTTGGATATGATGGGATATAATGAATATATGGAATGTGATTGTTAATTTTAAAAATTTTTATAATTGATTATTATACAAGAATTATTTTAATATATTATTTAGTTTGAAAAATATTATTTTATTTTAAATAATTAAATATAATTTGAAATTTAATAAAAATTTTAATATGTTTGTCTTTTTACATATTTATTTTAATCAGTAAAAAATACTTTTCATTTACAAAATACTATTTAATATATTATCCACAATAATTTATAATAATAAAAAGATTATTTTAATATAATAATAAAAAATAAAAAAAATTCTAAAAATTTATATATTAGGAATTAAAATAAATATATTCAAAACAATTAAATAAATAAAAATATATTTTATGAAATAAATTTAAAAAAAATAAATCATATTGAATAAATGAAAAGTACTGTCACTTTGCAAGACTTTATAAAAGAAGGAAAAATAACATCTAAAACCTTAGACCGTGTAAAAATAGCAAAATCCTACATAGAAAAAAAATACAATCTTCGTAAAAAAGAATACGAGGACAAAAAAAAAGGTAAAAAAAAAAAAAATAACTAAAATATAAAATAACATTTTAAAAAAAATATAGATTGGGATTTAATAAAAAAAAAACTAAACGAATTAGACATTTCAGAAGAGCAAAAAGAAGAATTACGTCAAAATTTTCTTCATCAAGAAGCAGAGCAAATGCGTCAAATGCGAAAAAAATTATCAATAAGAGAATTTGAGCCATTATCAATAATAGGAAGAGGAGCATTTGGAGAAGTAAGAGTATGTCGTCAGAAAGAAACAGGTGATATAGTAGCAATAAAAAAAATGAGAAAAGAAGATATGATATCAAAAAATCAATTAATGCATGTTAGAACAGAAAAAGAAATTTTAACAGCTGATAATCCTTGGATTGTTAAATTAAAATATTCATTTCAAGATGATTATTTTCTTTATTTAGTAATGGATTATTGTCCTGGAGGTGATTTAATGAATTTATTAATGAAAAAAGATATTTTAACTGAAGAAGAAGCAAGATTTTATACTGCAGAAATGATTTTAGCAGTTGATTCAGTACATAAATTAAATTGTATTCATCGTGATTTAAAACCAGATAATATTTTAATTGATAAAAGAGGACATGTTCAATTAAGTGATTTTGGTTTATCAAAAGTTGCTGATAAAACATTTTTTCCAATTTCTATTAAAGATAATTCTACACATTTTTCAATATTAAATAATAAAGATGATCAAATTACAAATCATGAACCAAGTAAAAGTGCAATTACAAATGATAGTAAAAAACCATTAAAGAAAAAAAATCGTTTAATGGCATTTTCTACAGTAGGTACACCTGATTATATAGCACCTGAAGTATTTGGAAATGATGGTTATGGACAAGAAGTTGATTGGTGGAGTATTGGTGTAATGTTTTTTGAAATGGTTGTTGGTTATCCTCCTTTTTTCAGTGAAAATCCAAGTGATACTTGTAAAAAAATTGTTAAATGGAAACAATATTTTCAAATACCAGATGATGCTGATTTAAGTAATGAAGCTAAAAGTTTAATTAAAAGAATGGTTTGTTCTCATGAAAATAGATTAGGTGTTAATGGTGTTGAAGAAATTAAGAAACATCCTTTTTTTAAAGGAGTTGATTGGGATAATTTAAGAAATGTTAAAGCACCTTTTATTCCTGATATTGAAAATGATTGGGATAATAAATATTTTGATCAATTTCCTGAACAGGAACCTTTTTATCCTCCTGAAGAAAAAAAAAAAAAAAAGAAAAGATGTTAATTATGCTGGATATACTTTTAATAGAGATAATGAGAATATGAAAGATGGTTTTGTTCAAGCTTTGGAAATTTTAGAAGTTGTTAAACAAAGTATTAAAGATAAAAAAAATGATGATAAAAATGATAATGATGATGAGAAAAATTATGATAAAGATAAAGAAAATTATAAAAATAATGATAATGAAAAAGATGATGATAAAAGTGTTGAAGATGTTATTTTAAATGATCAAGATGATGATAATGAAGATGAGAAAGAAAAAAAAAATGATGATGAAAATGAAGGTGAGAATGAAGAAGAAGAAGAAGAAGATACTCATCAAACAACACAAAGTCAACCTTTAAATAATAAAATTGATAATAATGAAAGTCATAAAATTTCTAAAAGCCCTGATAATAAAAATATTAATAATAATAATAAAAATGTTCCTTTGAAAATTCCTGTTAAAAGTAATAGAGAAAATAAAGTTTCTCCTGGAAAAAATTTAAAGGAAAAAAGTCCTTTATTTTCGAAATTAAAATTAAATTTTGATTCTAATAATTCAAATAAAAAGCAAAATTCAAATAAAGAACATTTTAAAACTGTAGAAAATAAAGCACAAATTAAACAACAAACAGATAAAAATAAGAAAAAATGAAATTATATAATAAATTATAATAAGTTTTTTTAAAAAATATATACTCATATAATATATTAATTTTTATTCTAAAAATTTAAAAATAAAATTTATCATCATTAAATATTATTCATATTTTTAAACAATTAATTAAAAAAATAATTTTTCTTTATAATTAATTACTAAAATTCTTTAATAAAACATATATAATAATACGTCATATTAATAATTTATGTATTTTAAAATTTATTTCCTTTTATTTTTTCCAAATTTATTTTATACAAGAAAACTAAATACAATTATTATAAATGGGAATTCTATTTCATCAGATGAACAATCATATTTAAATTATCAAATTTTTAATAATATAATTTCTCTTATATCAACATCAATTGAAACAAATGAAGAAATACATAAATTTTATTATTATTCAGATTCATCTAATAAAAACTTTTTACTTAACCAAAAAGAATCAAATTTAAAAGAAATATATAAAATTCCCTCAACTGATGATATAATTATTTGGTCAAAAGAATTATTGAATTATAATACATTAATAAATCCAATTTTTTATTATTTATTTGATAAAGATGGAAAATATTTAACTTCTACAAATGATTTTAAAGATTCAATAGAAATAAAATTAAATTTAAATTCTGAAGTTTTATCTTCAGATTTTTTTCAAAAAATAAAAAAATTATATGAAAAAGAATCAATTGATATTTTCGATATTAATTCTAAATATTATAATGATTATTGTTTTAGAGAAAATGTTTTTTCAAATGATTTTATTAGAAATGATAAAATTGAAGAAATTTATACTAACATTTGCAAGAATTTAATGGTCTCAATTTTTATTAATAATGAATCTCAAAATCAAAAATGCCTTTATAAATCAATTGATTATTCAAATAAAGAGGTTACTTGTGAATGTAATATAAATAATAAATTAGTTTATCCACAATTTTATGATAAAAATAATTTTTATGATTCTTTAAATTCAATTTTTAATTATAAAGTTATTAAATGTCATAAAATGTTTCGTGCTTCATATGTTAAAAAAAATGCTGGTTTTTATTTTGTATTATTTACAATTGCAATAAATATTGTTATATTTATTTTATTTTATTTAAGTGATTATCAAATAATTAAAGAAAATATAAATAATGTTGAAAAATTTGGTAAATTTAAACAAAATGTAGATGACTTTTTAGATTTACCCTTTAAACAATATTGGGAACAAAAAGGTTTAAAATATGAAGATAAATTAAAAATAATAAATTTAAAAAATCAAATGAATGAAAATTTAGATGATGATATAAGAGAATTAGGTAAAACAGTTAAAAATCATATACATAATAAAATTGAAAATAAAAAAAATGAAGTTGTTCATAAAATTTCACAAAATTTAATTAATGTAATAGATCATGAAAATAATAAAAATAAACCTACTATTTTTCATGAGAATAATAATTCTGAAGATGAAGAAGAAAAAATTTCAGATGTTTTTAAAAATTTTATTGATAAAAAAATAAAATCTATTCAAGATGTTACAATTGATTTTGTAAAAAGAATTATAAAAGTAACAATATCAAAAATATTATTGTATTTTTGTATTTTATTATTTTGTAATACAATATTTTTCGGTGAAAAAATAATTCATATAAATCATAAAAATAATAGTTTAAAATTCTATCAAATTTTTCTAATTGGGAATTTATCAGTGGCATTAAGTTCAATATTAATTTATCCAATTAAGAAATTAATAACAATTAATAATGTAATTAGTTATTTTATTGATAGAATAATAAATAAAGAAAAATTAGTTGATATCTTCTCAAATTTTTTAAAAAATCAATTGATAAAAATATTTATTTATTATATTATTCAATTTTTGATATTAGGGTTTATTTTTTATTATGAAACTGTTTTCTGTAGTTTATATCATCATACAGTTAAATCAGTTTTTTTATGTTATATTACAGGTATTATATCATCTTTAGTTTATTATATTATTATAGCAGTTATTATTTTTTTTGTTAACAAGAAAAAAAAAAAAGAAGGTGAAAATTCAATTATATCTATATTAAATATATTAATAGAATTAATTTAAAATAATTGGGTTTAATATAAATATTTAAAAAAATATATTTTTTATTTTTAATTTAAAAAAAAAATTTATAAAATTATATAAATACATTATATTACAAAAAAAAAAATAATTAAACCTTTTATTCAAAATCATACATTCTATTAAAATTAATAATTACAAAAAAATAAAATAATATAATGTCGGTAAAAATAGCATCAGGACCAATAAAAACTGAAAAACTCCATTTTGACAAAGTAACATTGACTCGTGATTTAGAAGGAAAAGAGGAATACAAAGAAGAAAACGTAATAATAAAAAAATGGGATGGAGATGAAGAAAATGAAAATATGTACTGTGCAAAAATAAAAAATAATAACATATATTTTTTAGGAATCTTAAACGAAATATTTGAAAGAGAAGGATATTGTATAAATAATTATTCAAATAATGATTCATATTTTGGTTATTATACAGAAGATAAAAGAGATAAACATGGATTTTATGAATTTAAACCAGAAATTAAAAATGGAAAAAGATATCAAGAATTTTATTTTGGTTTATGGAAAAATGATGAAAGAGATAATAGAGGAATAAATTTATGGATAAATGAATCTAATGATATAGAACCTTTTTCTGATTTTGATTCTGCTAATTTTGATGCATATGTTGGACATTTTGTGGATGATTTATTTGTTAAAGGAACTTATTTATCTAAAGAAGAAAATGAATATTTTGTTTATCATGGTAAAATTAATAGAAATGGAGAAAGAGAAGGTGAAAATGGTTTATATTATTCTGCAACTTTAGAACAATGTTTATTTGGTAAATTTGAAAAAAATGAATTTATTTCTGGTTATAGTTGTAAATATGATGATGATGGAAATGTTAAAGATTTATGCAAATATGAAGATAATAATATTATTCAAGAAGAAGATTTAGATAATAATAATGTTGATGAAATTTGTAAAAAACTTTTTGTTTTTAGAAATGTTATTATGGAAAAAGATTATTTTGGAGATGTTTATAATTGTTTTGGTAAAGCTTATAATTTTAAAAATAATCAAATGAAAAATATTGATATTTTGAATAGTGATAAATATTTGGATATTATAACTACTGCAATTAGTTATAATAAAGTCACAATTTTTAATGATATTGAAAAGTATGTTTTCTAAAGGTTAATTAATGATTTATTTATTTTTTTTTTGGGGAAAGTTATTTATTTATATTATTTAAATTTATTTAAAAAAATTATTATTAATTTTTTTTATTTACTTTGATAAATCATTTAAAAGAAAAAAAAATAATAGATTTAATCTTTTTATTATTTTAATCCTTCATTATTTTATTGTTATTCGTTATTTATTTTTTTTTTCTTTTTATTAATTATTTATTTATTTCTTAATGGAATTAAAGAAATTTTAATCTTTTTCTTTATATTTTATTTTATGTATAAAATGTATAAAAAGAAAATTAATATAAATCGAAAGAATATTAATGCTTATAAATATTTTTACCATAGTTTATATCATAATATTAGAATTTCCAAAAATAAAGAATGTTATAAATATTTAAATTTATTATAATTTAAATTTAAAAAAATAAATAATCGAAAATTCAAATAAATTCGTTCATATTTAAAAAAATATAAAAAATTAAAATGTCTTTAAATTCAAATTCTTTTGATACTTTAGAACCAATCATAAGAAAAGCTCAATTCATCCTTCCAAATCAACGTATATATACTTTAGATTTCGACCACAATATTCAAATGCAAGAACTCAAATTAATGATTCAAAAAGCGGCCCATATAAGAAATCGATCATTTCGAATTTTTTCATCAGGGAATGAATATACTCAATATAATAAAGAAATATTTTCAGCTTTATTCCCTAATCAGAAATTAGTTATATTTACATTAGAATTAAACAAAAACGAGGAAGATTATATTGACAATGAATTATTATTACAAATGAATTGTCCTTGTGAAGCCCATTCTGATAAATTTTTATTATATTATTGTTTTACATGTAATAAATCTATCTGTTGTCAGTGCTTTACTTCAGGAGAACATAAGAATCATTTAATACAAGATAAATGCTTTTATTTATTATCTTCGAAATATTTAGTAGAAAAAATTTTTGAAAACTGGAGCCAAAAGCCTTATGAAGATTTTAAGATATCCGTTGATTTATCTGACCTCAAAAATAAATTAAATACAGTTATGTTCCAAGAACTTTTTAATATGTTAAAAAAAGTACAAGAAAAATGCAATTTATTAATCGATGAATATAATAATATAAATATAACTTCACTGGATAATATTAGAAATTCTGTTAGAGATATAAAATTAAATTGTATTAAAAATTTAGACTACTTAAAAGAAGATTTAAATGTAAAAAATATTGTTAATAATGAAGATGTTTTTATAAAATTTGATCAAGCTTATAAAAACATGGGGAAAATTGAGAATGATAAATTTTTGAAAAATTTGAAAGATTTTGAGGAATTAAATAAAAAAGTGAGTATTTTAGTTGAAAATTTAGTAAGACAAGTATATTCTTTAATTTATAAAACACTTAATGACATGCTTGAAGATAGTCAATATGAAAATATTAAAAAACAAATTAACCTTAGATTTATCAAACCTTCTGAACAAAATGATATAAATAAACGTATAAGTGAACATAAGAAAAAAAGAAATAGTCTTGGCAATATAAATAGTATTAACAGTACTAATTTTGCTAAAGCTATTGCAACAAGTGTTCAAAATAGATTAAATAGTGCTCAAGCAAAAGAAAAGAATGCAATATTAACTAATCAAGAAATGAAACAAATAAATCCATTTTTATCTAAGAAAGAAAATATGGATATTGATACAAACAACAATAAAAGCAATAATAATAATAATTTAATAAATAATAATAGAACTCAATTAAAAATAAATATATCGAAAGATGAAAGTGGAAATCCTTTTTCAAGCGCACAATTAAATAGAACTAATTTAACAGCAAATTTAGTACATAAGATAAATATATCCAATTCTAATTTATTTTCTGCTGTTTCAAATAAAGATAAAACTTCTTTTAACCAAATGAATCAAAATAATTCTTCATCAAATAATAATGTAAGCAATATGAATATAAATATGGATAATACTTCACAAATAAGTAGTATGAATATGATGAATCAAACTCAACCTCAGGTGTATACAACCATTGAAACAAAAAATGTAATAACTCCCAATATTGTCTCTAATATAACTAATGATAATCAAAATTTAAATAATATTAATAGTGGAGATAATAATACTCATACTCATGTGCATAATAATATCCCCGATAATAATAATTCAAATAATAATTCAGAAATAATCAAATATATAGAGTCAACTCAAAGGATGATTAATAATAATCAAAATAATAAAGAAAAAGAAGAAACTACAGAATCAGAGAACGAAATACATACACCATTAGATGTACATAAATATTTGAATTCAAAATATATATTAGCACCAATACCTCAAACAAATTCTATCAAAGTATTAACATCTAATATTTCAGAAGAAAGAACTGTACCTTTAAAATTTCCCGAGAATTTTGGTTCTAATATATTTTTCTTAGATTGTGCTCATTGTAATTCTGACTTCAATAAATGTTTATATGTATCAGGTGGTATCGAATATAATTCCGAAAAAAATAGATCTAATGCTCTATTATGTATTGATATATCAAAAAGTGACGATATGAAAATAAAAAAATTGGCAAATATGAATATAGCCAGATGCGGTCATACCATGATATCAGATGGAAAATATTTATATGCCGTAGGTGGTGAAAATTTGAATTCTGTCGAAAGATATGATATTGAGAACGATGTTTGGGAAATATTACCTTCGATGATTTGCAAAAGGATGTATCCTATATTACATATTAATAATGGCTATTTATATGCATTTTTTGGTAAATATAGTAATGGAGAATATCCTTGTTCAATTGAGCGTTTGAATCTTTGTTGTGCTGATACAAATATTAAAAGAGGATGGGAAATGATTATCTTTAGTAATCCCAAAAATTTGGATGTAAATATTTATGGAAGTGCTGTGCTTGAAGTTAATGGAATGCTTTACTTTTTTGGAGGAAATGTAAATGAAGTTTCAACTAATAAAATATTCTTTTATAATTTTGAAAGAAAAATTATTGAAGAAGAAGAATCTGAAGTAATGTGGAAAGAATATTTTAGAGAAAATAAATTACATCCTATTGGAGAAAGAGTGGTTCAATGTTCTGATAATAAATATTTTGGAGTTTATATAACTATTCAACAAGAACAGGAATAAATTTATTAAAGAAATAAAAGTTATATAAAAACAATGATATGATTTAAAATATATTTAATTTGAAAGAATT
>JAEEGK010031378.1_pt1 | contig 10476 bp, 17 predicted proteins | sample 8958771 | NCBI WGS metagenome assembly JAEEGK01 (sample SAMN16246547, study PRJNA631951) | gut metagenome | biome: gut microbiome; feature: rumen; material: SC-attached | host: Bos | place: Iran: Karaj | collected 2018-10 | reverse complement strand
ATATCTCTGCTCCGATGAAGGAGATCAGCGACTGCGGATCGATCTTGATCTGGAGCCCGCGCATCCCGGCGCTGACATAGATGTAGTCATATAGCAAGGCCGACTCGTGAACGAACGTCGGAAGAGGCTTCTTCATCCCGATCGGGGAACACCCGCCCCGGATATATCCCGTCTCCGGGAGGAGTTCCTTCATGTGGATCATCGCGGCGGACTTGTTGCCGGAGATGCGCGCAGCCACTTTCAGGTCCACCTCCATATTCCCCGGCATCACGCAGACGAACAGGCCGCCCCGGTCCCCTCGCAGGACCAAGGTCTTGAACACCTGCTCGATCGGCTCCCCCAGCTGCGCCGCCACGTGATCTGCCGCTAAATTGCTCTCATCGACCTCATACGGGACGAGGCCGAACGGTATCCCCGCGGTCTCCAGCAAACGGACGGCATTCGTCTTTTGGATGTGATCTTTCACCAGGGCTCCTCCAAATACAAAACCTCCTTCCCCGCGGCCTTAGCGTACTCGATCTCGCTTCGCGTACTTGTGCCGATGTAGCCACCCACATTGATCACGTAGATTGCATCCGCGAGGTCGATCTTCCGCTTGTGCATATCGTCCAGCATCTCCTTGGTCCCGGGCGCCCAGACCTCCTCATCCCCGCTATGCCCGAACAACCCCACGCTAATCACGATATTGCCTTCGAGCGTCAAACGCTTCTGCGCCTCAAGGAACTGCTCCTTGAAACGCGTACTCCCGCAGAGGGTTATGATGGGGTATTTGGTGATCATATTATAACTCTCCGAATAATCCGCTTTCCTTTATCTCTTTCCTCACCCGCTCTTTCGAGGCGGTGAAGACGTGTCCCAAGACGCCGATGGAGACCACGTTGGTTTTCCCCTCGTACTCGAACTCACCGACACTGAACAAGATATAGTCTTTCACATCGACGTGGTTCTCAATCAAATACTTGGAAACCGACACACCGAAAAGAGAACTCAACTCCAACAAGATATCATCGTCATCAGCTTCATCATTGAAAACATCCACAAGCATTTCGGCCAGGACGTCGGTATGCTGGGCTTTCTTCGGACAGCTGATCACCATCGAAAGCAGAAGGACCACAATCACCAGCACCGTGATGAGCCATCCAATTTTCGTCGCAGGCTTGGCGGCATTCCGCGACCGGATATAATCATCGACCGCCTGGTGGAACAGGTTCTCATACTCCTCCAGCGTCGGCGCCTCGATATCCGGAATCTCCGACACGCCCTCAACGCCCCCATAATACAACTTCTCTGCATAGGAGAATACTGGAAGACTTATGTAGTTTTTGTATTTCATGGGGTTGATAGTTGCTATTGAGCGATCTTTTTCTGAGCATTAAAGTTACGGATTCTCGGTCAGAAACACAAAATCCGATTTCAAAACAAGGACAGTCAAAGGGGTATTATTTCTTTGAGTAATTGATTTCCCGGAAAATAATTATCTTTGTGTAAGTAGCAATCACACATATCTAATTCCTTAGAGATATGACAGATATAGAGGAAATTACGCTCAAATTGCGTCAATTCAACCAGGAACGGGATTGGGACCAATTCCATAATGGGAAAGACTTGGCCATTGCCCTGTCTTTGGAAGCGAGCGAACTGCTGGAATGCTTCCTGTGGAAAGCACCGGAAGACGCCAAAACCGAGAAGATTCGCGAAGAGTTGGCTGATGTCCTGAACTACGCTTTCCAGATGGCCGACAAGTACGATCTGGATATCAAGCAAATCATGCTGGAGAAACTCGAGCGGAATGCCCGCAAATATCCGGTTGAGAAAGCCAAAGGCAGCGCGAAAAAGTATAATGAGCTATGATTGTCTATAGCGCAAACAAAGGGCTGTTCGTCCAAGATGTCAGGACGAATGTCATTGCAACCAAGATCCTTGATCTCATCCGGGAGAAGGGGTTGAACGCCGGGCAGGATCGCGAATTTGCCGCATGGCACAACTCCATGAAGTTCATGCGCGACATTGTTGATGACCCAGAGATTGATGACGATGTCCAAATTGCCATTGAATACAACATTCCCCAGACATCGAAACGGGTCGACTTTATCATCATCGGCGCCAACGAGAAAGGGAAAGATAATATCGTCATTGTCGAACTGAAACAATGGAGCAGGGCGGAAGTGGTTGATGATGATATGCATTTCTGCGTACGCACCTACGTTGCTAACGATAACCGGATTGTCTGCCACCCCTCGTATCAGGCATATTCATATTCGCGCTTTATGTGCAACTATTCCCAGCTTATCCAGGACCGAGGAATTAAGTTGGTACCTTGTGCTTATCTGCACAATTATCTCCCGGCATATAAACACGCTTTGTCGGCTGATATCTATAAAGAGTGGTTCACTTCCGCGCCTTTTTTCATCATGGACGAGGTGCTGCAGTTCACCGAGTTCGTCAAGCAGTTCGTCACAAAAAAGTCTTCGAGCGGAGACCTTCTTTACCTGATCGACCATGGCCGCATTAAACCGACCAAGTCCCTTCAAGATGCCCTTTCTACGATGGTCAAGGGCACTCCGGTGTTCGACCTGCTGGACGAGCAGGCCGTCTGCTACGACATGTGCATCCGCACGATGCTGCAGTGCCTGAAAGACAACAAGAAACGCACAATCTTGGTGCAGGGTGGGCCGGGAACGGGCAAGTCGGTTCTCGCGGTCAATCTGCTCATGCATTTCATAACCTGTGCGTGCAATGCTGCATACGTCACCAAGAACAGCGCGCCCCGACAGGCGTTCCTGTCCATTCTATCCGAAAATAAGGCAAAAAAATTAGCGGAAATCAACCAACTCTTCCGCTCCCCATTCGGCCTTTCGAGAGTCCCAGCCAATTCTTACGATTGTCTCATTGTAGATGAAGCACACCGGCTCGTGAAAAAGATGTATGGGGATTGGACTGGCGAAAACCAGGTGAAAGAATGCATCAACGCATCTCTCTTCACCGTGTTTCTGTTGGACGAAGACCAGGCCGTCACCACCAAAGACATCGGAAGTGTCCAGGAGATCAGCAAGTGGTGTCGGGCATTAGGGTCGACAATCATCATGCGGGAAGAAACCAAGCTTACCTCACAGTTCCGGTGCAATGGAAGTGATGCTTATATACAGTTCATCGACAACCTGTTACAACGAGGGAAAGAGACACTTGATGTATCTCTGACGGAGCTCAACTATGACTTCCGGATCTTTGATGATCCTTCTAAAATGCGCGATACGTTGCGTGAAATTAATGCAGTCAATAATAAGGCCCGTATGGTTGCCGGTTACTGCTATGACTGGAATGTCAAGAATCATCGTGGGGACATTGACATCAGCCTCCCCGGAGGATTCCAAGCAAAATGGAACCTGGCCAATGACAAAATCTGGGCGATCAATCCTCGTTCCTTTGAAGAGGTAGGTTGCATCCACACCGCCCAGGGGTTGGAGTTTGATTACGTTGGCGTATTGATCGGAAAAGATTTGAAATACGACAAAGTCAGCGGACGTGTCCTTACCAATAAAGATGCGATCTCGAGAGACGATAATTCATCCGGAATCCGTGGTGCAAGCGACGATGACGCCCGCCGCCTTATTTTGAACACGTACAAAACACTTCTCACCCGCGGCCAGAAAGGCTGTTTTGTCTACTGCGAGGACGACGCCCTACGGGAATACTTCAAGAAGATGGTTGCCCGTTAATTCCTCCTCACGTTTTTTGCCATCGCGGTAGGTGGCTTGGGTGTACGAGACGTCCCGGATTAGAGGACGTTTCGTGCGAAAAAGGCCTGAAATGCACGTAACCTGACTATTTTCGGGACGTTTCGTACGCCCGGGGCCGTTTTCCTGCCCGGAGGGGCGCGGCCGGATGACGCATTTGTTTTTTTGATAGGATTCTCCTAACTTTACATTTCGAGAATAGAGAATCAGATCCATCTGCATATGATCACAGAGACAAAAGAACTGTACGCGTCACCCGAGACGAGCGTTCTCGAGTTGAGCACCGAGGGCGTGATCGCCGCCTCCGGCGAGGCCCCGGATATGGCTCCCGGCTGGGAGTGGAATTTATAAGCAAATAAGGGAGGATAGAACCATGAGAAAAACGATTGTTTCCATTGTTTTGATGGCAAGTGCCCTTTTTGCTTTCTGCGCTTGCAACAAGGAGCCGCTTCCGGTCGAGCAGGCCGGAGTCCCGCTGACAATCAGCGCCACCGTCGGCGCGCCGACCAAGACCGCTTATGAATATGACACGGAATCTGGATGGATGAGCGTGACGTGGAAGGCGGACGAGGCCATTTCCGTCATCTCGTTCAACGAGACAGGTATCACGGCCATCGACAATTTCACTTCTACCGGCGAGGAGGGCCGCGACAGGGCGGAGTTCAGCGGCACCTGGACAGGTAATCCGGGCGACCGGGTGATCTGCCTCTATCCGGCCCTTTCCACGACGCCGGGAAGCCGTTTGTTCGGTTCCGTTACCGTCGGAGATACCTCCATCCCGCTGAATAATCTGCCGAATTCCCTGGGAACGCTTGTCAAGGAGACGCCGTCCAGCCTGGCGAATGCCGACGTGATGGTGGGCGATGTCACGATCTCCGGGGGCTCGGCTTCCGTGCGCCTGAACCGACAGATCTGCGTGTTCCGGCTCACGGTGACCTGTGCGACCACCGCCTGGTACGAAGATTATTACGAGCGGGTCAGCACCGTCAAGATCTCCGTGGACAACGGCGGCACGCCGGTCGTCGTCGCGACTGCCGGCGCGCTTGCGGTCACGGAGGATACCTATACCGGATCGTTCGTCCCTACCGCTTACGGCACGGTGAAATATGTGCTCAACGACTTCTACAACAGCGACCTGACCACCAGTAATGGGCAAACGCCCACGCAGGTGTTCTACGCCCCCATCTTCTTCGACGGAGACCTGGAGGTCGGTTACACGGTGAACTTCCTGTATGGCGGACGCTCCAAGGAGGGATGGGGCGCCTCGTGGGAGAATGTCGAGACCTTCGGCGGCGGTTGCCAGCAGCACGCGTCCGTGACGGAAAAGAGAACGCTCGAGAAAGGTAAGATCTACAGCTTCACCATGACCATCTAGTTCCCCTGCCCGGGAAGGTGCAAAAAAAGGCTTTGGATTCGCTCCAAAGCCTTTTTTGCTAAATCTTACGGACGGGGAGGACGTCCGCCGCCGGGACCACCGGGGCCGCCCGGGCCGCCACGGCGTCCCATGTTCTGCTGCTGCTCCGTCCAGGTCTTGTACTGCTCCGGGGTGAGGATGGCCTCGAGCTTCTTGTTCTGCTCCTCGCGCTGCTTCTGCATCGCTTCGCGGTCCATCCGCTGACCCTGGCCGGCCTGCATCGCCTTCTGCCTGGCCTCATTCTCTTCCTTGTACAGGGCGAGCACCTTGGCATACTGGTCGTCCGTCAGTTTGAGGGTTTCCTTCATCTGGTCCGCACGGCGCTGGGCCATCTGGGCCGGATCGAACTGGCCGCCGGGGCGACCTTGTCCGCCGGGACGGCCGCCACCGGGCTGGGCCATCGAGACAAACGTGCCCGCCACGAGCATAGCACCCGCAACAAGCAATTTCACGACATTCTTCATAATAATACGGTTGTTTAATTGATTATATATGATTGAGTATTTTAACGGTCTTTTTTGAAATCAATTCCTGTGCCATACGGGTTTCCCGGGAAATTCATTCAACAAATCTGAGGTTTTGTTCAGCGAATGTCCGGTTGCGGTAGATGGCCCAGCCGCGTTTGCCGCCGGGCAGGGAAACTGGGGGCGGGTGACAATTATTTTGGTTGTTTCGTGAATAATAGTTATTTTTGTTTCTGTTGCGGTTGTCTGAACTCAAAACCTTATAGCATTATGATTCAAACAGTATTCAAAGAACGCTATCTTTCGCCCCAGTGCGAGGTGGTCGAAACAGAGACTGAGGAGGTTCTCCAGATCAGTCCGGTCTATAACAATCCTTTCAATGAGGAGCAGCGCTGGTAAACACTAAAAATGATTGCAAGATGAAAAAATTGATCATAGCATTGGGTGCGGCCCTTCTGACCCTGGCTGCCTGCAATAAGGTGGAAACTGTACCGGCCGCGACGGATCTCAAACTGGATCTGACTGTCTCCTATGGCTCTCCCGGCACCAAAGCCGTCAAGGAGGGCTGGACAAGCGGCGACGTTATTTATGTCTTCTTCGGCAAAGTCACGGATTATGAGGAGGTAGCCTATTTGACCCTGACTTACAACGGGGAAACCTGGCAGGAAGCCTGGACGGAAGGTCTGAAGGAGAAGATTGCCGCGACGTCTTCCGGGAAAATTTCTGCTCTTTTCGGAATGGAACCGTTGGGAGCACCGGTTAAATTTATTTATGGATCATCGAGCTACGATGGTCCGGTTTTCGCTTTCCAGAACTCTCCTTCAACATTATATCTGCTCTGTGAGCAAGCTAATTACACGGTCTCGAATGGCGTATTATCCGCCGCTCTCGTGATGAAAGCGGACAAACGACTTGTGCAGTTCTATGTCCCGGACGTGACCTGGACGAGAGAAACCGTTATGGATGTTAATTATGGTTCTATGCATGGTTACGGCGCCCCGTTGTTCGCTGATGATCATTTCATTGACGCCTTTGGTGCAGTTAGTCCGAGAGGACATGCTTTGGCGGGAGGTGCCGCTTTCTGGGGGCTGATCGACAATACTCTTGACGTCAATATGGTTATGTTCTGGCGGGATGATGATCGTTATAATCTTTTTGTAAATCCCACAAAGACCCTGAAACAAGGTGATGCTATTATCCTGCCCGCCTTGAGCAAGTGGAATAAGGAATAGGATGGAATTAAAAGGATGGCCTCAAAGTCCGGGGACTTTGAGGCCATCTCTTTTTTGTCGCGGAGCGAGGAACTACAGTTCCGAGATGGAAGGGGTGAATAAACGGATCGAGTTCTTGCCCATCAGATGAGTTTTTGCATCAAGCACGACAGATGCGGAGGGAATGGAGGAGGCTCCCCCGGAAGCCTTCGTTCCTTTGGGATGCCTGGTAAGGTCCGTGGCGGCTTTCTTCTCTTTGATAAGTGCTTCTTTCAAGGTGGATAATACCGTGACATCCGTTGCGTCGGCAAGCTGCTGCCTGGCTTCGCGGATGTGATCGACTTTTTGCTTGAATTTCTTCTTTGAATGACGGGTCCTGCTCATCAATGCTTCATCTGTGCGAAGACAAAGATAGCATTTTTCGGGATGATCAGCGCGGTTTTCCCATTATGGCGTATTGTTCCACGATTTTGCCGTCGCGGTAGATGGCCCAGCCGCGTTTGCCGCTGGGCAGGGTAATGCCGCCCCACCAGCAGCCGGGTTGCCGGCCGGCGGCTTTGGCGCGTTTGAGGGCTTCTTCGGGGTCTCTGAAATAGTAGGTGACCATGGTGGCAAAGCTACGAAAGGGCTTTGCCACTTTTCGTCAAAAGGTACCAGACCTATAAGAATCGTATATTTTTACTCTGTACCCCCAACCATACCCCCAGAGAAAAGCGAATCATTCATAACCTGCCGGAAAAAAGTCATGAAGATCATCCTTGAAGATGGCCATTTCAGCTACCAGGTAGACTGGGCTAAAGAACCACTTGTTGGAGAAGACGGAATCCCTGCGGTAGGAGACTGCATCGAATCCTTCCTCCGACTGTTGGAGAACATCCACCCTAAGGATGAGATTGCCGCATATATCGAAGAGGGTATTCAGTACTCCGGAATGTGACGCATTTGGATTTCTATGGGTTATTTCTTATCTTTGTTGTGAACTGATAATCAATTCATAAAGGATAGTCATATGAAAAAGTTTATTTCAACCCTTTTGGCTGCATCCCTGATGCTGTTCGGCACTCATGCTTTCGCCCAAATGTCAGTTAATGCGGGTTATTTGAACTCGGCCCAGAGTTTCAAGGATGCCAGCACGAAATCCATCACCTCCAACGGCGCCTATGCCGGAGTCTCCTTCAACATTCCGGTCGCCGGCGCTTTATGTTTCGCTCCCGGTGTGTACTATTCCTTGATCACCAACAAGAGCGGAGGATCCGGTACTGTTTTGGGCACTACAGTGTCCGCGTCTTCTACCTTTACGGAGCACGCGCTCAACGCCCCCTTGTATCTGAACTGCGGCATCGACCTTGCCGGTGACAGCAAGGTCTTCGTCTATGGCGGCCCGACGCTTCAGTTCGGTCTCGCATCCACCACAAAACTAAGCGGCGGTGTCGGCTCGAGCAGCGCAGATAGAACATACAACAACTACGACAACCAGAACTACAACCGGTTCAACGCATATCTTGGCGGTGGTGTCGGATTCCAGATGTCCGCTTTCCAGATAACCTTGGGTTATGACTATGGAATGGTGAACCTGTACAAAGGTGAAAACGCTACCATTACCCACCGCTCCAACCTCAAGGTCGGTGTCGGCTACGTGTTTTAGGGAAATACGCATTTAGAACAGCCTCGGAGCCTGTGCTTCGGGGCTTTTTTGTGCTTAGAAACACAGTAAACGGGTTCTTTAAAGAACAAAAAAACATGTAAACGAGTACAAAAAAGAACCTGAGAACAGAGTTTCAAGTACATTTTTGATGGTGAAAACAGTGTTTCCGGGTCTTAAATTAACCCAAAAACAGTGTTGCGAGCATTTAAAATGAGCAGAAAACAGTGTTACGAGGTTAATAATATAGGTCGTTACAGTGTGTTTGGGGTTATAAAACAAGGTGATACACCGTTGCCGAATGTATCACCTTAAGAGTTTAATATAAACTGACTACGCATGTAAATGCGTCAATCACTTCTTGCTGTAGGTGAAATCGCCTATCTTTACCTGCCCATTACCCAGGAATGAAATGGGAGTACCTTCGTCAAATTTCCCAGAACCTTCTTCGAGAACATCGGGAGAACAGTTGATGAATGCACCCATAGGCAATTCACGGTAGAGTTTCCCGCTTTCGACTCTGTACTTGAGTGGTTTTCCAATCTCGTTATGGGGAGAGTCCTTGAAGAAAGTAGTGAAAACATCTTCCCCATGATTCCGGAAAAAGCGGATTCCCGTAATTAGCATGGTACTCGGCTCATACTCTATATCAGGGTTTATTTTGCCCACCATCGTCGCTAGAATCTGTCCGTGCTCATCGACAGGTCCATCAAAAGAGTATGAGTAAACAGCATCTTCATGAACACCGGAGGCATATATGGGTTCCCACTTGCCTTGCAAACTGTCAGGGGATGCTTTTTCGCAACCGACCAGAAGAATCAGACCGGCGAATAACAGCATGATTTTGAGCGGTTTCATATCCAAATAACAAATTGATTTCAAACAAATCTATACTATAAACGCAAAGAAATGTGTTTTACTGCATCAAAACTAATACTGTTTTTTCGAGGTGACAAGTATTCCTCTGCGAATCACGCATTTAGCATTCTGGAAGGGCTTTTCTTCGCTGATGCCGTAGTTCCGGAGATAGGCGTACCCGACCCCAAGGGCTTCCTTGTCCCAGTGGTCGGTCAGCGCTTTTTCTTTCTAAGTCTCTTCCGCCAGGATTCCCAGTATTTAGCCCCCCTCCCGATAGGTCAACGGGGAAACACTTTTCCGGAGCTTTTATCTCCAGCAGATTTGGAAAAGAATGCTTTTCTGAAACACCTCCATATCGTAATACTTAAACACAAAACAAGGTCCATGTAATAGGACGTCTCCGCAACCGCAAGTATGTCGACAGCGCGGGAATCGAGCGCACCCAGATCGATATCATCGCCAACCTGCTTGAAAAGATATGAGAACGTACGACTATCACGGGACCGAGGTATCCCTGGAGAAAGGGACGTACCGCAACGGTACTGTCGCCCTGATGCTGAACAAGACCGACAGCGAGCTCTATGCCGTTGCAACGGTGAATCTCTGCCATCCTCTGCAGTCGGATAGCATGGCTTTCCTCGACGAGAACAACCTGCCCGGTATCGGGAAGTGGATCGAGGACAACCACCTCGGAATGAGGATGGGAGTCTTCGCAGCTTCCGGATTCTGCCGATATCCGTTGTATACGCTATTCTAACGATGAATCAGGTCGGTTCCATTATAGGGCCGACCTTTTTCATATAACCACACCCGTAATCCGCAATACCCCATATAATGGCTCATGAGGAAAAGTATGTGTTTCTAGAAGTCTTATCAGGGAGTCGGCAAACTCGTGGGAACCAGGCAGGTGCTATAAGGTTGAATCCAGGGACTGTTGTAGAAGAAACGCGCTAGCCATTTTGTCTCAAAAATGGACTTTCTGTCATCTCCCGTGCCGTTTTGTCCACTTTTCCGGCATTGGTCCCAGGTTTGCAATTCCCTTATGCGGTTCCGATAAGGAACTCCGGGAATAAGGGTCCGCAGGAGGGCCTCCAAACCGGGACGATTAAAGTTTTTGAACTATGTTACCTGCAAGAAGAACGCATGATAGCTG
>JAEEGK010031376.1_pt1 | contig 10477 bp, 12 predicted proteins | sample 8958771 | NCBI WGS metagenome assembly JAEEGK01 (sample SAMN16246547, study PRJNA631951) | gut metagenome | biome: gut microbiome; feature: rumen; material: SC-attached | host: Bos | place: Iran: Karaj | collected 2018-10 | reverse complement strand
TAATGAGTAAGATTTAAGGTAAGTTGGTTTCATACCGCAAAAGTATAAATTTTTCATCAAAACAACGTCTTTTTTTGCACATTCAACATAAAATTGCTCCCAAAGTCTCTTTACAAAGAAAGATTTTTGCAAAAAAATTTCTTTGCAAAGAAAGTTTTTCACACAAACCAAGAATCTCCCCAACAATTTCGTCGCGGCAGACGAAATCGAAATCGGCTTCGGCAACAAGATACCGCTGTGGGTGTTTGGGATGATGTATTAGGATTTGTTTCTTATAAAAATAATACGTAACTTTACCCGCAGAAAAAATGAATACTATGAACGAAAACACAAACATATCCACAGAACTCCTATCGGCGGTAAGAGCCATCAAGACCGCAATATTGCAAAGCCAGGCAAGGGCAGTCCAAATGGTCAACCAAGAGCAATTGTCGCTATACTATGGCATTGGACGCTACGTGTCGGAACATTCGCGCAAAGGCTATTGGGGTACGGGCGCAGTGGCGCAAATTAGCCGCATGCTCAAAACCGAACTCCCCGGACTCAAAGGCTTTTCCGAGGAAAACATCAAGTTGATGAGACGCTTTTACGAAGCATGGAAAGATTTGGAGATAAATTCGGTAGTTAAAACTACCGAATTACAACCATCTGATTATAAAGAAGATGAGGTTCATAGACTCCGTCTTACAAACGACGACGAGTTTCCACTGACGGCATTTTTAAACATTTCTTTCACGCATCACGTCGCAATATTCCGATATGCAAAAACATACGAGGAGCGCAAATACTATGTTCAAATAGCGTATCAACAACGATTGAAGACAGACGATTTGGAAACGATGGTAAAGGCGCACGTTTACGACCACCGCGAATCGCTGCCAAACAACTTTTTTAAGACCATCCCAGACAAGGCATTGGCAATGCGCACATTACAAACATTCAAGGATTCATACATATTGGATTTTATCAACGTAGAAGACATTGACGAGTCGGATCCGATGGACATTGACGAAAGAGTGATTGAAAGCAAAATCGTAATGAACATCAAAAATTTCATCCTGACATTCGGCAAGGCGTTCACATACAAGGGACATCAGGTACATTACGACAAGTTCGGGCACGACCATTGGATAGACTTGTTGTTCTTCAACCGCGAATTGAAGGCTCTCGTAGTCGTAGAATTGAAAAAAGGTCAGTTTAAGCCGTCATATTTGGGACAACTCGCCGCATATCTCCGCATTCTTGACGACGACGAAAAACTCCCCGGTGAAAACCCTTCTGTTGGCATCATTCTATGCAAAAAAGCCGACAAGGCATACGTGGAATACGTCCTTCAAGATTATCAGAAACCCATGGGCGCAGCAACATACACCTCCAAATCTGACATTGGCGAAAAACTCAAAGAACTTCTTCCACCGGTAGAAGATTTGGAAAAGATTATAAACGAGTAAAATCGGTAGTTAAAACTACCGATTTTATAACTATCTGATTCTTAAAAGTTTGTTAATACCATTTATGTATTGAAAATGGACATTATATGTAGCCGTGGGTTGCCACCCATGGCTATAATCAAACACCGCAACGTGGTTGTTATAGCAAGGTATAACCGCATTAGCGGTGTACGAATTTAACCGTGGGTGGAAACCCACCTATATATCGACGCATTTGTGATGATAGAAACGCGATTAATCGCGTCTCTACAAATTACCTGTTCAAATCCACCTATATATCGACGCATTTGGCGGTAGAGACGCGATTAATCGCGTCTCTACAAATTACCTGTTCAAATCCACCTATATATCGACGCATTTGTGATGATAGAGACGCGATTAATCGCGTCTCTACAAATTGCCTGTTCAAATCCACCTATATATCGACGCATTTGGCGGTAGAGACGCGATTAATCGCGTCTCTACACAAATTACCTGTTCAAATCCACCATTGTGCCGCCGGCGGTGATGGGAATGTAATTGGGCACGTTGCGACCGTCCCATTTTTCGAGGCGTTTCATTTCCTCCTCGTGCTTCCATTCCTGAACCTTCATGTCCTTTGCTTTTGCCAACTGCGTGGCGGCGTACATCTCGGCGTCTGCCTTGATTTTTACGGCGTCTGCCTGACCTTTGGCGCGGGCCACTTCGGCTTCGGCGTCAAGTTCGGCGGCTTGCTTGTTCGCCTCTGCCTCCTTCACCTTCTTCTGTGCTTGGGCGGCGGCGATGTTGGCCTCCTGTTCTGCCTGACGTACCTGTTGAGTGCGGTTGGCGGTCTCCTTGATTTGACGGTCGAAGTCGTCAGACCAGTCCCAGTTGGTGATTGTGGTCTGCGAGATTGCGATGGGGTAGTCCTGCATACGGGTGAGGATTGCCGACGAAACCTCCTGAGTGATTTTGTTTTGTTGCTCCACGAGTTCGTAAATGGAGTAGCGGCCGGTGGTCTCTTTGAGCGACGCCTTGATGTTGTCGCGCATTGCCGATTCGATGATTGCGTCGTTGGCGTACTTCTTTACGATTTCGAGGATGCGGTTTTCGTCGTAGAAATAACGCACCGACACTGTTGCGCCCACGGTCTGCATGTCTTTGGTGATGGCGCCGTTGGCTCCTACGTCGAAGGATACTTCGTATGTGCGGGGCTGCAATACAAAGGTTTTCACCGTAGTTACAAACGGGATTGTCCATACGATGCCCGGCTGATAGACCTGGTCTTCCACTTCGCCGAGGGTTACTTTGACGCCGCGTTCCGACGGACCGATGATTGTGTAGCACGACGAAATCACGATGAAGGCTACAATTGCCACTACAATCCACAAGATGATTTTGGGATTGATACCTTTCTTTTCTGTTGTCTGCATGTTCTTTGTGTTTTATTGTTGTTAATTGCACAAATGTAAAAAAACTTTTTGGAATCTACAACGAAAAAGCACAGAAAAAAGTTTTTTTCTGTGCTTTCTGTATTTTCCGTGGGTTATGGCTTGGTTAGATTCCAAGCTCCGCCATAATGCGTCCCACGATTTCGTCGTTGCCGGTGTGCTTGCCGGGTGTGTCGGAGAGTTTCACGACTTGCGTCCAGCGGTCGCCGGTGAGTACGTGCGAGAGTTTGATGACCATGTTCAACGGCTTGACTCCCACGTCGTTGGTGAAATTGGTGCCAATGCCAAACGACATGCCGATTTTGCCCTTGCAATACTCAGTAATCTTCTCCACCATCTCGGGGTTGAGGGCGTCGGAGAATACGATGGTCTTGCTCAATGGATTGATCCTTAGGCTCTTGTAGTGGGCGATGGTCTTGTCGGCAAATTCCAGCGGGTCGCCGGAGTCGTGGCGCACGCCGTCAAAGAGTTTTGCAAACAATGTATCGAAATCCCTGAAAAATACCGGCGTCGTGAAGGTGTCGGAGAGCGCGATGCCAAGGTCGCCACGGTAAATTTTCACCCAGTTTTCGAGTGATGCACGGTTGGCGTACTTGTAGCCAAACTGCGCCGCGTGGAACATAAACCACTCGTGGGCGTGCGTGCCGATAGGTACAGTGTCGTATTTCATGGCGAGATAGACATTGCTCGTGCCGACGAAAGTGTTGTGGTAATTGTTGAGGACGCTCACCACATTGTCGTGGTTTTCCATCGAGAAGCGTCGGCGCGTGCCAAAGTCTGCGACCTTGATGCCGAGTTTTTGGTAGAGATCGGCTTTCTGTGCGGTGAGGGCTGCATTTTCGGCGGCGGGCTTGCCGGGCTGACCCGTCATCTTGAAGTAGAGCTCGCTGATGATTGCCATGAGCGGCACTTCCCAGAGTATTGTCTTGTACCAATAGCCCTCGATGCCGATTTCGAGGTGTCCGCCTTGCTGCGAAATCTTCACCTCGTTGGGGTCGAAGCGGTAGGCGGCGAGGAAGTCAAGGTACGACGGCGGCAGGTAGTAGCACTTTTGCGACATAAACTTGTATTCCTCTTCGGTGAGTTTCAATGTGCTCATTGCGTTCACCTCCTCTTGCAGCCGCGCCGCAAATCCTTCGGGGAAATTGTCCGCGCCCCTATTGATGAACTTGTAACGCACCTTGCTCAGCGGATAGAGCGACACCACGGCGTACTGCATGGTGAATTTGTAGAGGTCGTTGTCGGTGATGTAGTTGATAATCATAGCTTTTGCGATTTATGGTTATTTATTGTGTATTTTTTACGCAACAAATTACGGTATTTTTTTCGACACCGCCAAATTTTTTGGGGAGAATTTTTGAAAAAAGTTTGGATATTTCCTAAAACCTGTCTATCTTTGTATTCAAACAAGTGATTACGCCAAATGAATACCGCAGAGATAAACGCCCGCAACGCCAATGATTATTGGAAGTTGGTAAGTCAAAATGACGCTCCATCTGCATCGTCCATTGCCGAAGACGACGATGACAAATGGTGGTGGGCGGATAGACTGTCCAAAAATGTCCAAAAACCTTATACCATAGAAGAAATCCATTCGATGATTGCCGAAAGTGAAAGACAATTTGCCGAGGGAGATTATATGGATTTTGATGAGGCTTTGGATGAAATTGAGGCTGAATTGTCCGAAGAAGACGTAATGAAATACGAAATGGCGGAAGCGGTATGAAAGTGTATGTCTCGAGTTTGGCAAAACAACAGGTTCGCGCAATCGCCCAATATATCAAGGATGAGTTTGGCGTAGTTTGTAAAAATGATTTTTTGCAGGAAGTCCGTCATATAAGGGAGCTTATTGGCATAAATCCTTATATTGGGCCGATAGAGAAGTCTCTGTCTGATTTGCCTGTAGAATATCATAGTTTTGTGGTGGCGCGAAAAAACAAGATTGTGTATGCAATAACCGAAAAGTATGTGAAAGTAGTTGCATTTTGGGACTGCCGCCGCAATCCAGATACGCTTGTTTCAGAAATTAACCATTTGGTGTAGTCGAAAAAAACTGAAAACATATCCTCGTATAACATCAAATACTCATAAATAATATGAAAAAACTTCCTATACTCGCCGCGATGCTCCTCGCCCTTGCGGGCTGCGGCAACAATGCTAATGTAAGCGACACGTACATCAACAAGTTTCTCACCGACATGTCGCAGGCTTATATGTCTGAATTCAAAGGACCTAACCCCGACGACGTTGTAAAAATCGATTTTGCGGTGCGCCGCCTCGTCATCGACACTCCCGACGCCTTCACGATGGAGGGCAAGGACATGGTGATTGGCGCCGACAAGGTGCACGCCGCCTCCGACAAGTATTTTGACTATCCCATCGCCAAAGACGATTTTACGAGCGAGGTGGATTACAAGGACGGCAAGTATTACATCCGCAAGGGCAACGAGCAGGAATTTATATTCTCGCAGGTGGACAAGGTGCTCGGCTCCAAGGCTGACACCATCATGCTCAACGCCAACATCTACGCCTGCAAGCCGGGTTGGAAGGGCGACATCAATTCCAAGCCTGACAGCTGGCAGTCCGTCGATCCCGACAATGTTCCCCGCAAAAGCAAGACCATGCGCACCGTACTCGTGAAAAAGGCTGACGGACTGCGCGTTGTGTCCTACATCCCCGTCGCCAATTAATCATAATTGCAGACAGAGGCCGTCGTATGCCAGATGCACGTTTTTGGGCAGCTCCTGCTGCGTGGAGGCGTGTGGTATGTCGTGGCTGATATGCGTGATGTATGCCTCGCGCGGCTGTATTGCGGCGATGAGGTCAAGTGCCTGAGGCAGAATGAAATGCGCGGGATGCAAGCGTTCTTTGCGCAGGGCGTTCACAACGAGTATTTCAGAGCCTTTGATTACCTTCAATGACTCCTCCGGGATGCTCGATGCGTCGGTGATGTATGTAAAATTGCCAATCCTGTATGCCGTCACCACCATCTGCGCGTGCATCACGGGAAAAGGCATTATCTCCACGCCCAGTATGTCAAACGGCTTGTAATACTCCACCTCGTCAAGTACGATGTCGGGCACGCCCGGATATTTCGGCTCTGTGAAACAATATGCAAAGTCGTGTCTGATGGCATTGCAGGTACAATTGGAGGCATAGACGGGTATGTCCTGCTGTTGGATGAAGCAGAACGGCCTGATGTCGTCCAATCCCGCGAGGTGGTCGCGGTGCGGATGCGTTATAAGCAATGCGTCTATGTGCCGCACGTCGTAGGCGAGGCATTGCTGCCTGAAGTCGGGTCCTGTGTCGATGACGATGCTCCGCCCCTGCGTCTCCACGAGCGCGCTGCTCCTGAGACGCTTGTCGTGCGGGTCGGTGGATTGGCATACGGGGCAGTTGCAGCCTACAATTGGGACGCCGAGCGACGTGCCTGTACCCAAAAATGTTACTTTCACGGCTTAAGTTTTCTAATTAAAACACAAAATTACTAAAAAAATTGCGGTTTTTTATATAAATTTGGATTGTTATTTGTTGACACATTTATAATAATGGCTACATTGGACGAAATTCAGAAATCCTTGGAGGACAATCGCCAGAGGATTTACAAGAAGGACTACACATTCTTCAACGTCGAGTACATCTCGACGCTTGCCAAGGCGAGCATCCGCGAAGGGTGCAATTGCCGTGAGTGTTGCGCCAATACCGAAAAACTCGCACTCCTTGCATCCGGCTACCCCGAGCTCATCAATTCGGGCGAGGAGGGCAAGCGGAGCCTCGAGGACAGCATGGACAATATCACCAAGCACCTCGCCTCGCAGCACGGATACGCCCGTACGGGATGGTACAAGGCGTTGTATTCGCTCTTTGGAATGGGAGCGGGTCTTGTATTGGCGGTGATTGTGGTATGGCTGGCAGGCGGCGTGATTGAGAATACCAAGGCGGCGTTCCTCACGGTGCTCTTTGTGGCGGTGCTGGTGGGGTTTTTCGTCGGCAGCCGCAAGGATGCGACATACAAACGAAATCATAAAAATCTGTAAAAACGCCCATGCTGGTTTGTAGTCATTAGATTTTTGAGTAAATTTGCACGATAATAACAATTAAAACAAATAGTAGTGATTATGAAAAAAAATACTGTCAATTATTTGGCCCTTATGTTGGCGACGGCGTTTCTCGCGTCGGGCTGCAATGGCCTCAAGAAGATGGCTGCTAATTCTGACCTCGTGCAGAGGAGCATTACGCCTAATCCGTTAGAGATGCATGCCGGCAGGGTTCCGGTGTCCATTACAGTAACCTTCCCGCCCAAGTATTTCGACAAAAAGGCGTACTTGGTGTGCACACCCACACTCAAATCTGACAATTTCGGCGACGAAATCAAGATGAAGAACGCCACCCTCCAAGGCTCGGCGGTTAAGGACAACAATACCACCATCGACTACAAGAACGGCGGTACATATACTTATAAGGACACCATCGACTATTCCGACCATTTCAGGAGCTCAGACCTCGTCCTCAATATGAAGGCGACCAAGGGCACCAAGACCGAGACGGTATGCGACATCAAGATAGGCGACGGCGTCAATGTGACCCCCTTGCTCGTTCAGGAAGGCATCCGTGTTGACAACGGCGCCGACCCCAAGGCAGCCGCTGGATCCGCACCGGCAGCCAATGCAGGTCTTCTCATCGACGTAAATGTTCCCAAACCCAAGAGCAGCCTCACCACCAAGAGCCTCACGATGTACTATCCGTTGCAGCAGTCTTCTTTTGACCGCAAGGAGCAGAAGAAGAGCGAGGTGGCTGATTTCGTAAATCTCCTCACCGACGCATCTACTGACGTGAACACCTCCATCAAGTCCATCGAGGTTGCTTCCTACGCATCGCCCGACGGCCCTGAGGACATGAACCAGAAACTCGTGGACCAGCGCGGCAAGACCGGCGAAAAGTTCACAAAGGATCAGCTCAAGAAGGTGGATGGCGCTGGCAACGTAATCTCCCGCCAGACCACTCAGTCTGAGGACTGGGAGGGCTTCAAGAAGATGCTCGAATCGTCCAACATGCGCGACAAGGATTTGATTCTCCGTGTATTGTCGATGTACTCCGACCCCACCACACGCGAGCGCGAGATCAAGAACATCTCCGCTGCCTACACTTCGCTCAAGTCTGACGTGCTTCCCAAGCTCCGCCGTTCGGAAATCAACGCCGTATTGCAGACCAAGGAGAAGACCGACGCTGAACTCGCCGACCTCTCAAAGACCAACTTCGACGAACTCACTCAGGATGAGGCTCTCTACGCATCCACAATGCCGTCCATCGACAATGCCGCAAAGATTGCCATCTTGAAGAAGTACACCGCTAAATATCCGCAGGATTGGCGCGGCTTCAACAACCTCGGCGTTGCCCTCATCCGCGACGGCCAGCTCTCTGACGCCGCAACTCAGCTCACCAAGGCTAAGTCAATTGACGCCAACCAGTCGATTGTTTACAACAACCTCGGTGTCATCGACCTCGCCAACAACGACGCTCCCAAGGCTAAGGAGAATTTCTCCAAGGCTCGCAACATCGGCTGCGACGAGGCTGGCTACAACCTCGGTGTTATGAACATCCGCGACGGCGAATACGAGAAGGCTGTTGCCAACTTCGGCAGCACTCCTTCGTTCAACAAGGCTCTCGCCCAGGTGCTTGCAAAGAACGTCAGCGACGCTTCCCGCACCATCACCCAGGTAAACAGCCAGGATGCTTACGTTGACTACCTCAAAGCCATCATCTCCGCCAAAAACAACAACGAAGACGGCGTAATGAAGAGCCTCAAGGAAGCCTGCAAGAAGAATCCCGAGTTGATGGACTACGCAGAATTTGACGTTGAGTTCATCCGCTACTTCGGTCAGGAAAACTTCAAGTCGATCGTACACTAATTACGTGAGAGAAGTCGCTCCGCGAAAAATTTGTACAAATCTTTACAAATCAAACAAATATCAGTATGGAAGATTTGTAATATTTGTAATAATTTGAGAGATTTCTGTCCGAAAGGACACTGCCAAATAAAAAAGCCGCATCGAAAATCGATGCGGCTTTTTTCGTCAATTAAAAAAATATTCTTACATTTGCGGTTGTAATATGGAGCGCGGACGGCTCGTCCGCATAAAAATGTAATATTATGAAACCAACACTAACACTAATCCTCCTTGCCATTGTGTCGCTGATAACCGCCTGCGACCCAGGCAGGATATATCAGGAGCGCAAGGATCTCTCCCCTCGGATGACTTGGGACAAGGACAGCATCCTGACCTTCCAATTTGATGTCCAGGACGTGCAGTCCGCCTACGACATCGACATCGACCTCCGCACGGTGGATCTCTACCAATTTGCCAATATGTGGCTGTTTGTCAATACGATAGCACCCAACGGTGCAGTGCAGAAAGACACCGTGGAATACCATCTGAGGGACGACAAGGGTTTTTCTAACGGCAATAGGATGGCGTTTGGCGAATTGGAGGATTATGACTTCAATTTCAAGCAAAACGTCAAGTTCCCCGCCCCCGGCACGTACAAAATACAGATCCAGCACGGAATGAGGATGGAGATTCTCACTTTTGTGGATGAAGTGGGTGTGACGGTTCGCAAGCATAAGGAATAATTGATGTAATTGAAGTAATTGAAATAATAGAAGTAATTGAGATAATTGAACTATGTCAAAAAATAAGTTGGCAAAATTTGCAGATATGGCGACCTTCGCCAATGTCGTGCAGCCCGCCGAACTGATGGTGCAGAATTTTGAGTACAAGGGCAAGTGGAGCAGCGATTTTTTCCACAATGACCACCCGCTCACCCTCGAACTCGGCTGTGGCAAAGGCGAATACACAGTCGCGCTCAGTGCCGCCAACCCTGAGAGAAATTTCATCGGCATCGACATCAAGGGTGCGCGCATTTGGAACGGCGCCAAGAAGGCGTTGGAAGGCAACATCAAGAATGCGGGATTCCTGCGCACGAGGATTGATATGATAGACAATTTCTTCGGCGCGGAGGAAGTGTCGGAGATTTGGATTACCTTTGCCGACCCGCAGCCCAAGAAGCAGAACAAGCGTCTCACGTCGGCGTATTTCCTCAACCTGTACCGCAAGTTTATGAAACAGGGCGCGGTCATCAACCTCAAAACCGACAGCCGCCTCCTGCACTTCTATACGTTGGAACTATTGAAAGCCAACCACATAGAACCAATCGTCCACACCGACGACCTGTACAATTCGCCGTATTTGGACGACACGTTGTCGATAAAGACGTTTTACGAAAATATGTTTCTCCAAGAGGGAAAGAAAATAACATACCTGAAATTCATTTTGGACATCAACAAGGAGATTGTGGAGATTCCTAAGTTTGAATTTGTGGAGTAAATGGAAAAAGACAAGGAAAAACAAAAAGAAAAACCAAAATTTGTGCAGCGGTTGGCGAAGTTTTTCTCCAAGATCAACGTCGCGCTCACCATTGCATTGATTTTAGCCACATTGATGTGTTACAGCGCGGCTTTTGTCAATCCCGACAAATTCCCCCTTTCGGGGCTTGCGGGTATGGCATACCCTTTCGTGCTTGTAATCGACGTGCTGTATATGTTGCTCCTTGCCT
>JAEEGK010031375.1_pt1 | contig 10477 bp, 8 predicted proteins | sample 8958771 | NCBI WGS metagenome assembly JAEEGK01 (sample SAMN16246547, study PRJNA631951) | gut metagenome | biome: gut microbiome; feature: rumen; material: SC-attached | host: Bos | place: Iran: Karaj | collected 2018-10 | reverse complement strand
CCCCGTCCCCGAGGACTGTACCGAACAGCAGGTGCGTGATCGCCACGGTCCAGATGACGGACATGAAGATGGTGACGACCGCCCTGATGGGGGTGAGGTAGGACTTCAGCACGAAGAACAGCAGGAGGATGATCAGGATGATCGCGGTGAGCTCAATCTTCATGAACTCAGGGTCGACGATGTCCTTGATCTCGACCATGACGGCCGCGGTACCGGAGATCCAGGCCTGTGCGAGGACGGTGCTCGAATCCACCTGGTTGTGGACGATGTCCCTGAACGCTCCGACGGTATCGATGGATTTGTCGGACATGGCCTGCTCGGTGGTGGCCATGGTGATGTTGACGTAGTTCACCTCGGCCATGCCGGTCGCCTCGTTCCAGGTCGTTCCGAGGGTTCCGGTCTGGACGAACATGATCCAGTTCATGAACTGGGCCGCCTGAGGAGCGGTGTAGGGGATGTCAGCGAAAGGCGTCATCACGATCATGGCGGCGACCTTATCGATCATGGCTGCTCCTGCGGCCGGCAGTTTGATTCCCATCTGTTCGAGGGCTGCAGGAAGTCCCGCCAGAACGGTCTTGAGGGGGGTGTCCGCAGGTGCGATGCCCTGGGACGAGATGTAGTATGCGATCTTCTCCCAGTTGATGGCCAGTGCGCCGGCCGTTCCGTCGAACGAGCTGACGTAGACGCTCGAGACGTTCTCCAGCTTGCTGGTCTCGGACACTATGATATCAAGATTCTCTTTCACGGAATCCACGTAGGCCTTGTCCGGACTCCAGGACAGAGTTCCGATGTTGTGGTCCGGATCGAGGTACTTGACGTATGCGATGGGCTTGTCGGTCTCAATGACGGCATAGTTGGGCATGATGGTTCCGCCGCCGGCATAGTCGGTCAGCACGATCATACCCTCCTGCGACTCGCCAGTCATCATGGAACCGATCATGTCGTAGCTGTCCTCCGCGGTCGTGTAGATGTAAACCATCGGGACGGTGAACAGGATGGTGGCGATGATGATTGCCTTGGCGTGCTTGATGGAGAAGTGCGTGGAAATCTCGAAGTACTTCTGTGCCACGGTGCCCATCTTCTTGATGTATCCCCTCTTGAGCTTCTCGCCATCCGCTCCGGTGGGCCAGAAGAGCTTGTCTCCGAGGAGGACGAGCAGAGAGGACATGAGGGTGAGCGCTGCGAGCAGCGCGAAGACGATACCGATGGCGAGACCGAGACCCATGGAGCTGATGAGCCTGAACTCGCAGACCATCATGGCTCCAAATCCGATCATGACCGCGACACCCGAGGTGAAGACGGCCTCTCCCGCCCAGGTGATGGCGGACAGGCATGCGTCCTCGTGGGAGAGTCCGCGGCGCCTGTCCTCTCTGTACCTGGAGAGGATGAAGATACAGTAGTCGCATCCGGCACCCAGCATGGACACGATGAGCAGCATCTCCACGATGTAGAAGATGTCCATCATCTGTCCGAGGAAGAACAGGGCGCACAGTGCGAGGGCGAATGCCACTCCGATGGTGATCGGGGGTGCTGCACTGGTAACGAAGGACCTGAAGAACAGTCCGATGAGGACGAGGATCAGGAAGATGGAGATGGGATCGACACGCGCCATGTCCCCGGACATGGCCTCGCTCGCGTCGTAGGAGATCGCGGGGGTTCCGGTGACATAGGTGTCATAGCTCACTCCCTTGCTGTCGAAAGCTGCGGAGGCCGCGTTACCGACCAGTTTCCTCAGGTTGGGTGTGTCAGCGGAGATGTCGTCGACCGATGTGCCCGTTACGTATGTCGCGGCGAACATAGCCATATGCTTGCCGTCCTTATCGTAGGTGTTGGCCTCGATGACGGACGAGACCAGTTTGTCGCTGTTCGGGATGGCTGATATGCCCTTCTCAAGGGTCTCGACCGATGCGGCATCCGCGTCGCCGTACACGACCAGAATCATCTGCATGCTTTCGCTGTCTGTCTGCGACTGGAAGTGCTCACCGATGATTATCAGCCCATCGATGGACTCTGTGGTGGAACTGCCCATGCTCTCTGTGGTGTAGCTGAGCTTTTCGCCAGCGTGCATGGCAGGGTAAGCAGAAGCCAGCAGAACGACGATCCAAACCAGGATGACCAGTTTGGCGTGTTTCAGAATGAACTTCGCTAAGCTCTCGAATATCATATGATCATATCCTGAGTCTGCGGAGACCTAGCGGAGACCGCGACCCGAAATGGATTTTTGGTAAACAAATCTCCTATATAAGGGTATTATTAACAGAAGTGAAGGGGCGGTCATGCCCCTTTTTTGGTTAAAAATCAGACGTATTTCACAGCCGTCCCGTAGGCGGTAATCTCAGCAGCCCCGGCGGATATCATCGAGGTGACATATCTCACCGCAACGATGGCATCGGCCTGCAGCCCCTCCGCCTCCTCGACCATCCTCTGGGTGGCGATGGAACGGGACTCGTTCATCATCTTCACGTAGTTCTTGAGCTCCCCTCCGACGATGGATTTGAGCCCCTGGGTTATGTCGCGGCCGATGTTCTTGGTCTGGATCATGTTGCCCTTTACCAGACCGAGGATCTCATAGTTCTTTCCGGGAATGTTCTCAGTAGTCGTCAATAGCATCTTCCAGACCTCCGTCTATCTCCTTGATGCGCTGCCATCCTTCGTACGCGAGCAGCGCTATGAACAGCAGGGTGATCACGGCATAAGCGACCGTAAGACCGGTGGGTGCCTCGAGGAACATCACCGCCGCAACGACGCTCAGACCGTAGAGTATGAAGACCGCCAGTATGACGATGACACCGAGTTTCTTCATCCTGTTGCTGTCCATCGGATCGGTAGGAAATCCCGATTGATGGTTATAGAACCATCGATGCCAGCCATCCTGCCGAACCGATGCGCCTAAGCTACGATTATATATGTCTGGCACTTTCGAGAGGACGTGATAATCGACATCGTCGGAGGGTTCCTCGGTAGCGGCAAGACGACACTCCTCATCAGCATCGCGAAGCATTACATCGATGCTGGGAAGAAGGTCATCATCCTCGTCAACGAGATCGGGGAGGTGGGCGTCGATGGAGCCACCATCAACGGCAAGGGGCTGGAATCCGTCCAGCTCGCCGAAGGATGCATATGCTGCTCGCTCTCCGGTACACTGCAGTCCACCATGAAGAAGATCGAGTCTGAGTTCGATCCGGACGTTCTGATAATCGAACCCACCGGACTCGCCCTCCCGCATAAGGTCAGGGACATCATCCGCGGTACGGTGGATGACGAGAAGGTCACCATCATAGGGATCTGCGATGCCCACCGCTTCGCCACGCTGGTATCCAAGAAGGAGGACTTCCTCCGCATGCAGCTGTCCAGATCCGATTATCTCTGGATCAACAAGGTCGACATCGCGGATTTCCAGCAGATCTTCGACGTGTCCTCGTGGCTCAGGCAGATCTGTCCCGGCGCACCTATATTCATGGTGTCGGGCAAGACCGGGGAGGGCCTCGACGAGGCCATCTCTCAGCTGGACTGATCCATCGTCAGCAGGTCGTACTTGTAGACCTTCTGGGGACACTGCATCTGGCATCTCAGGCAGGCGGTGCCCAGGCAGTCCTTCGTCTTGACCGTGAACGTCCCGTCCTCGGACATCGACAGGGCGTGTTCGGGACACTCCCTGACGCACTTTCCGCACTTCGTGCAACCCTCGAACCTTCCTTTCAGCTCGGTACCGATATCGTCGAGGATGGTGAGACCGTAATCACCGTAGACGGGGATATCCCTCTCGACTATCCTGTGGACGGTCGGTGTACCGGTCACCTTCGGGAGAGGCTGTATGCCGTCCCTGGCGAGGTTGGCGTTGTACATCTCCAGCGTCATGCCCTCATCCCAGAACGCCAGTTCCTGGATGTAGATCTGCTCGAACACCTTGTCGGTGGCGAACATGATGTGCTTGGCACGGATCTGATCGGCGATGCCCTGGAGCTTGTCCAGGAGTTCGGGGTCGGTGAGGAGATCCGTGGCAAGTGCCAGCGAGGTGTTCCCTATCTGGTATATCCTACTGCATGTGGGCGGCAGGAGTCCGACCTCCCTCGCCTTGACCGCATCCACGTACGTTCCGGATGCACCGGCCATATACATTATGTCAAGGTCGGAGAACTTGATCCCCGCATGCTCCAGCAATGTGAAGTGTCCCGCCCTCATGGCGCCTATGGCCTTGGTGGCCTCAGAGATGTCCTTGGAGTCTATGTACACCCCGTCCTGCATGCGCATCCTGCCGTCGGATGTCTTCAGCTTCCCTTTCATCCAGAGATGGCTGGCCATTGCCGCGGACACGGCCGCGATGACTCCCGTTCCCGTAATCCCCTTGGCCTTGCCGTGCATCGGGCCCTCGTCCATGCACATCTCCAGAGCGAAGTCGTAGGTGTCACCCGTGCATACGTCCATCTTCTCATCCAGCACCTTGCATATCCATCTGAAGTCGTATTCCAGATCGGATATGGCGCCCGGGGCTGCGAGCATACCGCATTTGATGGACTGGCCTTCCATGGCCGGACCGGCAGCGGCCGAACCCGTGTATATCTCGTCGCCGACCTTCAGGGCCATCTCGGCGTTGGTACCGTAATCCGTTACCAGTGCGTTCTCCTTCTGTTCGAGGAACCCGGACTTGTACATCATGGCCAGCGCATCCGCGCCTATCTCGTGCCTGATGGCCGGCGGGACCAGGAGTTCGGCGCTGTCGGGGACGTTCATACCCGTCGCGGCCGCATTGAACACGCCCGCGTCCCTCTTCTGCTGGGTGATGTTCCTGACCCTGTGGGCGTTCTCTCCCGCGAAGGCGAGGTCGTCTACCGGTATCCCCTGGAACAGGGAGAGCTGGATCGGATTCCCGCATATCGCCACCCTCTCGACCTTCTTCAGGTCGATGTGCAGGTTGGCGATCACCTTGTTCACGGTGTCCATCAGGATGTTGTGGGCGAGGTCGCTTCCGACGTTGATGCAGAACGTCAGGTGGTCCATGATGTTGGCACCCGGCATCGGATGGCAGCTGGTCATGGCCGTGGAGATGATCTTTCCGTCCGACAGGTCCACCGCATGTGCCCTGGTTCCGCTTGTCCCGATATCGAGCGAGAGTCCGTATGTCATTGTATATCCTCCGGTTACCGCACACTTCCGGCGCCGACGATAACCTCTGAATGCATTACGCGACCTGACTATTTATTGTGGCCCTCTTCGTCTAAGTGTTATAATCATTCCGAGGGGTGTATGCCGCTTGCCTCCTTTTCCGGTCCGTTCGTGTATAAAAACCCGTACAAACTGAACAAAATGAACGATAATATCCCGTATCTGGGTCTGTCATTCGGACCGTTCGGGAATCCTATGTATAATTTAGTTCAGGATATATACCAGTCCTCACATTCATACCATGGATGTCGTCCATCGTCTATCTCAAGAACAAGACCAACGGCAGGGTGTATGCGTACCTCAACGAATCCGTATGGGACCGGAGGGAAGGCAAGTGCAGATGCAAGAGGAAGTGCCTCGGCCACGTGGATCCGGTCACCGGTGACATCGTCCCCAACAAGGGCAAGAGGGACACCGCATCGATAGACGTCAAGACGGTGGGAGTCAGCAAGTTCCTAGGCCTGATCTCGGAGAGGATAGGCCTCACCGAATCCATCAAGGCGGCATTCCCGGGGAACTGGAAACTGGTCCTGACCTGCATGTTCTACATCCTCAGGGAATCCACGAGCATGTCCCGCATAAGGAACTGGTCGATCGAGAACGACACCCCGTTCAGGAAACAGGTGACGGACAAGGAACTGACCGAGCTCTTCTCCAACATCACCGACAACACCCTGTTCTCCTTCTTCAGAGAGTGGAGGGACCATTTCGAGGAAGGGGACTTCTACATGTTCCACACCGCCTCCGAGACATCGTTCGACAGAGGTCTGGACACCGTCCGTTTCAACGACCTGCCGGACGTTTCGGTCAAACCCGAGACCTGCATGTCCATCATGTTCAACCAGAGGAGCGGACTCCCGGTGACGTTCACCATCGACAGCCGCACCCCCGTCAACTACATGGACATCAGGAAGAACGAATCCGACATCAGATGGCTGGAATTCAACAGGACGCTGCAGGTGCTGGATATGGAGTACTGCAACGCTGAGAATGTCGACGATCTCCTCAACACCAACCACCGCTTCCTGCTCAGGGCATCGCCGCAGTTCGAATATGCCAGGGATTCGATCGAGAGGGTCAAGGACAGGATCATGGACCTGTCCAACTTCATCACCATCGACGGCGAACCGTTCTTCGTGATGTCGTTCGTCAACTACCTCAACGGGAAGAAGTACTTCGTCCACATCTACTTCAGTCCCGACGAGGCCCAGAAGGAGTTCAGCCTGTTCCTCTCGCTCATCGACCAATGCGAGAAGGAGCTCAAGAGCGGCATATCGGTCAGAGAACATGAGGCGTTCTATGACAGGTACTTCATCAAAGGGCCCATCACGGAGAAGGACGGGGATGCGATCATGAGTTACAACGATGTCGCCGGATTCTTCGTGCTGATAAGCAACACGGTCAAGAACCCTTCGCAGGCGTTCCGTTTCTTCAAGAGGAAGAGGGATCTCCAAAGGGCATTCGGTAACATCCAGAACGAGAGGGACCGCGAGAGCCTCAATCTGGATTCGGAGACGAACTATCGCGGACTGCTGTTCCTCCGTTTCCTGTCATACATCCTGTATGCGGAGGTCAAGAACAGGATCCGCTCCTATCCACCCACTTCGGACATGCACTTCTACGAACTGATGGACGAGCTGTCTTCCATGAAGAGGGTCATAGCGGCGGACAAGGTCCCGCAGTACACGCAGATCAACCCCGTGCAGATGAAGATACTGAAGGCGTTCGGGATCGACATAAGCGACCTTCACGGATGAACGTGCGGATTGTCCGAACATGTCCCACGGGTTTTAAACGGAATCGATGCATCTGGCACACATGACAAACGAGTGCACCGTGACCGTCGATGCGGGAGTCTGCAAGATGAGGACCGTGATACATGCGGTCCAGCAGGATGACATGATGATCAAGGTCAGCATAAGCAGCGACTGCCACCATGTCCTGAAGATGTCCTGGGGCATCGACACCGTCAACCCCTACACGGAAGTGGAGTCGAAGATAGCGGAATCGGAGATCTATCAGAAGGCCAACGGGATACTCCCGCATGCGGCATGTCCGGTACCGTGTGCGATAATCAAGGCCATAGAGGTGGCCGGGGACCTCGGCGTTAAACGCGACGTGTCCATCACCATCGAGTGAATCCGACGCTCCATAGAGGACATCCGTGCCCCGCAACATGGGATGAAAGAGGAATTATTCAGGATCCGGGGCAGGATGATTTGGTAAAGGGCCCGAAGGCCCTGTTTGTACTCAGAGTCCGTAGGACTTGGGGTTGAAATTGGGAACCTCTTCCTTGTACTTCTTGACACAGTAGTCGTAGAACTTGTCCGTGTCATCGGGCAGCGCGTTGAGCTCGACGATGATCTTGTCGAGGACATCCAGCTGCTTCTTGGTAAGGGGAAGCTCCTTCTTGTCGTAACCCTCGCGGATGATCTTGGCGGCTTCGATACCTGCGGCCTTTGACCTGAGGTAGTAGTCGTTTCCGTTTGCCGCGATTGCCTTTCCGATCCTCCAGGCGTTGTCATAGGCGAGGATGTATCCCTCGGGTCCTCTGGTCCTGTCGGAGGTCATGTACAGATCCCTGAGGACCTTGGCCTGACCGGTGGCGATTGCGGTGTTCATCAGCGATACCTCGTATCCGAGAGGTCCGAGCCAGCACTGGACGGATGATCCTCCGAACTCGGGGTGGTACTCGACGGACTCGTTGGACCAGACATCGACACACTGTGCCATCAGGTTACCCTGGATATCGGCGTGTGCGCACTGGCAGTTCTTTCCCTCCTGGGCGGCGGGCATTCCGGTGATGGACTTGATGATGGGTCCCTCGTAACCGCAGTCCTTGTCGGGTCCGGTGGCACCGCACTCGTTGGCGACCATGGTCCTTGCTGCCGCGATCGCCCTGGTGACCGCCGAGAATGTCCTCTGGACATCGTTGTCGAGCAGTCCTCCTGCCATGAACATCGAGACGTTCGCTCCGGAACAGTTGGTGTCTCCTCCGGCTGCGACCTTGTGCTTCTTCGCGATGCTGACCATCTCGGTCCAGATGTTCTCCATGTCGATGGATCCGAGGTAACCGACTCCGAACAGGAATGCGGTGATGTCACCGTGGGTGACTGCGTAGTCTGCGAACTCTTTTCCGCCGACGGACTCGACGGAGAGGACATCCGCACCGTTCTCGCATGCGATCTCACAGCACTCGTAGAACTTCTCGGGGTATGCGAACTTCTTGTCCATTCCGACTCTGAGTCCGTGCTCTGCCTCACGCTGGTCGGGGATGGTGTGCCTGACTGCGAGGTTGATTCCGTACTCCTTGTGGAACTTCTCGGTGATCGCTTTCTGACCGGAGACGACGGATGCCGCCATTCCGGGGACGGTTCCCATCTGGGAGACCCACTCGGTCTCGAGCTGGAGGTCGGGGAATCCGAGGGTGAGCGCCCTGTTGATGGCGTCCTTGGAGATGTAGTCGACGTACTCCTTGGTGATCCTCTCGACCGACTTCTCGGTTCCGGGCCTGGGTGCGTAGTTGAGCTCGGGGATGACCCTTCCTGCTCCGACCTTGATTCCGAATCCGTAGGAGATGGGCTTCTTCGCGTGTCCGAAGAGCATGTCGTCTGCGTTCTCGTATGCCTGCTTGGTGAATTTCGTTGACATTTTTACTCGCCTCCTACAATCTCGTCCCACTCTTCTCTGATCCTCTTGTAGTCGTATCCCTCAAGGATCTTCTCTGCGATCAGGGGGGTCATAGGTGCTTTCTCGGAGTAGATTCCGAGCTCGAAGGACTCTGCGAAGTCCCTGTTGACCGCACCGCCTGCTGCCATGTAGGGGATGGTGATTCCCTTCTCGAGGAGCTGCTTTGCGCCCTCTTTCATGGCACCCATGGTGGTGGTCATGAGAGCGGTACCGGTGACGAGGAAGGGCTTCTCCTTCTCGACTGCGGCGACCACATCGGTGACTGCGACATCCTTTCCGAGGTCGACGACGGTGTATCCGGAGGACCTCATCATGACTGCTGCGATGTTCTTTCCGATGTCGTGGGGGTCTCCCTCGGCAGCGTGCATGACGACCTTTCCCTTGGTGGTCCTTCCGCCGGGGATCTGCTTCTCCGCGATGGAGATTCCGACTTCCATGACCTTTGCTGCCATCATGATCTCGGGCAGGTAGTAGATGTGCTGAGCGTACAGGACACCGACGATCTCCATACCGGCGACAAGTCCCTTGTTGATGATGTCAAGAGGCTCCTTGGACTTGAGCGCGTTGGTGACGACAGGTCCGATCTCTTTGAACTTCATATAAAGAACTACGCTTGCAACATCCTTAAGGACGGGGTCCGCGGGAAGCATCTTGGCTGCGATCGCCTCAGGCGAATCGTTGTTCTCAGCCTCGGCGTCGTAACGCCTGAGGATGAAAGAATAGTCTATCTTTGACGTATCAAACATCATAGTATCACCTCAGATCGCAGAGATTTGGGGACTCCGCGACCTGTCGTTATTGTCATGTTTCGGTGAGAATATATACCTTCTAAAATCGGTCGATTTGATTTTCGTTATTAACAATATATATAGTTAACTATTATCAAATGATTGCGGGGCAGCCCAGCGGACCGGGTTTCAGCGTCCTTCTGATGTATTTATTTATATTATAGGAATAAAGAAGCAGAAACGGGGCGTCCGGCGATCATCGGGCTGTTATAACTATGTATAATCGTTATATTATTTGTATAATTATTGATTATACAAAAACGTAAATATCGGCAAAACCTGCTGAAACATAGATGACCTGACCGGTAAGGGACAGGCATCGGCAGAGCCCCTGCGGACATAATAGGGATTCGCCGTGCCTCCGGACCGTTCGGGGGATGGATAGTAAAACCATCCAACATGAGGGTGCCCGATGGGATCGATAGTCTATCTTACTAACAAGAAGAACGGGAAGGTGTATGCGTACATCAACGAGAAGGTCCCCGACAGGAAGACCGGTGAGAAGGTCTACCGCCGCAGGTGCATCGGCCACCTGGATCCAGAATCCGGACTCATAGTGGAGAACCGTCCTAAGAGTCCCCGCGAGGGTCCTTCCGCGCTGTCGGTGGGGATCGACATGTTCCTGTCGAGGATTGCGGAGGACTGCGGTCTCATACAGGCCCTGAGGATAGCCTACCCTGCCGATTGGAAGCTTATACTGACCTGTGCCATGTACATCCTGTCGGAGGACGCGCCCCTTTCCGCTATAGGGGCTTGGTCGGAATCCAATCACACACCCTTCGGGAGGAAGGTCGAGCCATCGGACATGGAGGCCCTTATGTCCGCCATGGACACCG
>JAEEGK010031368.1_pt1 | contig 10478 bp, 10 predicted proteins | sample 8958771 | NCBI WGS metagenome assembly JAEEGK01 (sample SAMN16246547, study PRJNA631951) | gut metagenome | biome: gut microbiome; feature: rumen; material: SC-attached | host: Bos | place: Iran: Karaj | collected 2018-10 | reverse complement strand
GACGCGAAGGGGCTCCGTTGCTCAATGCGCCCATCTACTTGGAGGGGCGCCGCTGCCGCATCGTTGCCATCGCCAAGGACCACAGCAAGACCGAGGTCTTCGGGTTCGGTGAAGAGCAATATCACAAGGTGTGTGTCGTCCCAAATTAAAAAACAAATAAAAAGGCTATGGATGACGAACTCTATCGGGAAATGGACCCGGAAGATTCCTTCTACATGGGGACAAGATATTGCGCCGACTGCCACTTCTGCCGATATCAGCAGGATGGCAGCCGACGCTGTTCAGTGACCGGACGCAGGATCACGGAAGATTCCGAGGCTTGCGCCAACTTCATGTGACGCGCGTCAGCAGGATATTTATCAGAAAGCTACGCTAAAGGATGCACCAAGGGTCCATTGGTACAGTTTCTTCGTGGTGGTTCCCTTGTCTGGATCGATAACTGACAAGCCGTCGAACAACTGATAGAAGCTCAACAAGCTGGGAACGGCATCTGCCATAAATCGGTCGGGGTCGATGGTGAGTGTGAAGTCCTTTTTCGTATAGTCGAAGTCGGCGAATACCTTCCACATGAAGTTATGCTTATAGGCGTAGGTAAGCGAAACACCGGTACCCCATTTTGTGGAATTCGAAGCGCTCAACGTGGCATAGTCCCACTGGCAGTCGTATAATTTACCCGTATCAGTATAACCATGAGCATTCAACTTATCTAACTGCAACTCACCATTCAAGATGACTGCGTCGTACTTAAATTCGTAGACGTGACCTGTGAAGTGTGCATCGAGATCGAGTTCCTGCATGACACTATGACCTACCAATGCCTTGGTGCCCAAAGAGAAGCGGCGAGACAAAGGGATGTTGAAATACAGACCCATGTCGGCTGCGAACTCCGTCAAGTGGTCGCTTTCGATGTTGAACTGAGCTGACGAGATGAATTGATCGAACGATATCTCATTCTCGTCCCGAATATCCTTGGCAAGGATATCCAAGTAGATATAGGCAGCATTGAGCATATTGTTCCAACCCTTGATAGGAGTGCTTTTCACACGCATACGACCGCCCAGTCCCACGTACTTGTTCATGAAGTAGGCTCCCTCGACGGCCACCGCAGTGGAAGCCTGAAAGCTAAGATCGTAATGATCCTTGAAGTCGCCAAACATGTCCAATACATCAATATTCAGCGTAGGATTATCCAGTCCCAGACCCATGGAAACGGAGAAGAAGGAAGGATGATTGGAGTCGAAGATTTCGTCCCTATCTTGACGGCGCAGACCTTTGTTTTTGAAAATCAAATCGCACAAGGCATAGCCCAACTCACCCGAAATGATACCGATACCGGCACCCGAGAGCACGTCGCTCACCCAGTGGCGGTTGTTGAGCACGCGCATGATGCCCGTGGCAGTGGCTACGCTGTAGCCCGCTACGGAGTACCAAGGCGAATGCGTCAGGCCATATTCCTTATGCAGGATGGTGGCTCCGACGAACGAGGTGGCAGTATGACCCGAAGGCCAAGAATTGCGTGTGCTTCCGTCGGGGCGCATTTCGCGGGAGGTGTACTTGATGCTGTTGACCAGCACCGCCATAGCCGCATAACTCATGGCTGACGAGGCAAGAAAGCGCCCCCAGTCACTACGTCCTTCCACGCCTCCAAGTTTCAGACCTATGGCCATAGCCGGACCGAAATACTGAGTGTAGTTGTCGATTTCGGTCTTGAAGTTGGTCACCAGGCGGATGTTGCTGTGGATGTTGTTATAGTCCTGCCGGAAACTTTTCTTCTCGCTCTTGGCGATGATACCGGCTGCAAAAAGCGGCACACCGACCCAAGTCATGTCCTGCCTGAAGGTATAGGGATTCACGTCTTCCCTCAACTTCTGCCATTCCCAACGGTTCACACTCGGCAGCTTCAGTTTGAACGACGCGAGAGCCGAATCATTCACCGACGCTGAATGTGCAAAATTATCGGCATTGGCAATGGTAGTCACTCCCAACATACAGACGACAAGACACAGTTTCAGGAGTGACAAGATGGGAAAAAGATGTTTCCTCATACTCATTTGACAAATGGTTTAGTAAATACTTTTCGAATATCGCTTGCCAAGTTGCTATCCTTAGGCAAACGGTTCACTTCTCCAATAAACCGATTACCTCCTCGAAGGAATCGGCCCTGAGCATCACCTCAGGCCAAGGCTTGTTGACCACATTCCGTCGGCTCAAACCCTCGAACATCACAAACAGGTCGTCCCAGAACCCATTGATATTCCAGAATAGAATCTTCTTGCTGTGGATGCCGATAGTGTTGGCTGCCATGACGGTGAACACTTCGTCGAGCGTGCCCACACTGCCCGGAAGCGCCAGGATAATGTCCGACTGGCAGACAAGTACATCCTTGCGCTCGTTGAGGTCGCGGGTGAGAATCCGTTCGCTGAGATAGGTGCTCACGCGATGCCTTTCGAGCAATATCTGCGGAATGACACCGAGCACGCTACCGCCTGCCTCACGAACGGCCTTGGCCAGAGTCTCCATCAGGCCGCAGTTGGCACCTCCACAGACCAACGTCTTGCCATGCTCACCCATCCATCGGCCCAAACGTGCGGCCTCGTCGTAATAGACCTTGTCCATGCGATTGGACGAAGAACAGAATATACCAATCTTTTCCATAGCCTAAACCTTATTTCCAGCCAGCATCCTGAGTTCCCGACTCTCGACCACCTGTTGCCCCTTCATGTGCAGGCTGCAGGTGAGCATCGCCTTGACCACGGCCTCGGTTGGCATGGGTTTCATGGAACGCATAATCCCGACCTTATTGAGCATCTTCAAGGCCATGACGCCAACACGCTCGCCCCATCGATCGGAGTTGCGGCGGATGAGCGAGGGCGGACGCACGATGATGGTATTGGCAAAACCAAGCCCCTTGACTGCCTCCTCGAGCTTACCCTTCATCTTCATATAGAAGACCGATGACTGCGGATTGGCGCCCATAGATGACATCAGAACAAGGGTGGGCACCCCGTTCTCACGTGCAGCCTTGGCAAAGTTGAACTGATAGTCGTAATCGACCTTCCACTGCGCATCCTGCGAACCAGCAGCGCGGAGCGTTGTACCCAGGCACGAGAACAGTACATCTCCTTGTATCTCGGACTTCCAAACGTCGATCTGTTCGAAATCGACGATGTGCGTCTTGACCATAGGGTCAGAGATGGTGAGCGGACGACGCACGAAGACATGGATGGCGTCGAATACCGAATCCTGAAGCAACAGATCGACCAGATCCTTGCCGGTAGCGCCCGTGGCGCCGATGATGATGGCTTTCATTTTTTAACAAAAGGACGCCCCACTGAGGTGAGGCGCCCGGAAATAGCTGGAATAAACTAATAAAAGTGGGTATCAAATACCGAGCGATGCGCAGATCTTCTTGAGGGTCTCATCAGCAGCGGCACTTGCCTTAACATAGTCGCCGTCGAATGCTGCAGGAACCTCGCAGTAGAACTTGATCTTTGGCTCGGTGCCCGAAGGACGTACGCTGACCTTGGCGCCATTCTCGGTGAAGTACTGGAGCACGTTGCTGGTAGCTGGCATATCGAGGTCGCTGACAGTGCCGCTCTTGCAATCAACCTGCTTGAGTGTCTTGAAGTCCTTAGCAAGCACAACAGGCGAGCCACCCAGTTCCTTCGGAGGATTGTTGCGGAAGTTCTCCATCATAGCCTTGATCTCGTCGGCACCCGACTTACCTGGCTTAACTACCGATACGGCCTTCTCCTTCTGGAATCCGTACTCCTTGTAGATGTTGAGGAGCAGATCGAACAGAGTCATACCGTTGTCCTTTGCCCAAGCTGCGATTTCGCAGATGAGGCAGATGGAAGCTGGAGAATCCTTGTCGCGAACCTTGTCGAATGGCAGGAAGCCGAAGCTTTCCTCACCGCCACCGATATACTTCTTCTTGCCCTCGTTGATGCGGATACGGTAAGCAATCCACTTGAAGCCTGTGAAGTCGTCGAAGATCTCTACGCCGTTCTTGTTGGCAATCTTCTTGATAAGCTCGGAGGTAACGATGGTCTTCACCATGAACTCGTTGCCCTTGAGCTGGCCGAGTTTCTTCTTGTTGGTGATGATGTACCAGGAGAACATCATGGCAGTCTGGTTGCCATTGAGAATCATCCACTGGCCCTTGTTGTCGCGGCAAACGATAGCGAGACGGTCGGCATCAGGGTCGGAAGCGATCACGAGGTCGGCATTGAGCTTGTCGCCCAACTTCATGCCGAGGGTCATAGCCTCAGAGTTCTCGGGATTTGGAGAAACGACGGTCGGGAAGTTGCCATCGATCACCATTTGCTCGCGTACGACGTTGATATTCTGGAAGCCCCAAGTGCGGAGGGCAGCAGGAATGATGACGCGACCAGTGCCATGGAGTGGCGAGTAAACGATGCCGAGGTCCTTCTGGCGCAGGATGACATCCTGATCGACCATGGCCTCCTTGACAGCGCGGAGATAGTCAATATCCATCTCACCACCGATGATCTTGATGAGATCGTAGTTAGGCTCGAACTTCACCTGGTCGATGGTCATCTTGTTCACCTCATCGATGATGCCCTTGTCGTGTGGAGAGAGCACCTGAGCACCGTCGTCCCAGTAAGCCTTGTAGCCATTGTACTCCTTCGGGTTGTGCGAAGCGGTGACGTTGACACCTGCCTGAGCATGGAGCTGGCGGATAGCGAACGAGATTTCGGGAGTTGGGCGGAGTGACTCGAAGAGATAAACCTTGATGCCGTTGGCTGAGAAGATGGCAGCCACGGTCTCGGCAAACATACGGCCATTGTTGCGGCAGTCGTGACCAACTACCACTGCTGGCTGAATGTCGGGGAATGCACGGTTGATGTAGTTGGCGAAGCCTTGGGTAGCCATGCCCACCACATACTTGTTCATACGGTTGGTGCCGGGGCCCATGATGCCACGAAGACCACCTGTACCGAACTCGAGGTTCTGATAGAATGCCTCGATGAGGTCGGTCTTGTCCTCGTTGTCAAGCATTGCCTTTACGGCAGCCTTGGTTTCGTCGTCGAAACCATCACCCAGCCAAGCTTGTGCTTTGGCTGTACAGTCTTTAATAAGCTGTTCGTCCATGATATGAATCGTTTTATTAGGTTTGGTTATGAAGCTGTAAAATACGGTTAGCGGAAGAAGAAAATTAGCCTTGGGGACAGCGTTGCGTTTGGCTTTGTTACGTCCCCCATTTCAGTGTGCAAAGATATGTAAAAAAAATGATGCATACAAATTAAAAACCAAAAAAATGCCCAAAAAATGTTCTAAAACATATTTTTGAGCAATTTTTCTTTGCGACGATGTTCGCCTGCATCATTTGACCATCATCTGTGCTATTCGTCCCAATCCAATTCGAGGTCGGAAGGTGCGACACCTTCGATGGTGTAGTCGTCGTGTCCGTAAGGATCGACCTCCTCGTACTGGTCTTCGAGGCCCTTCGAAATATCGAGGTTTCGATGGGAAAAAGTCTGCACACGGTTGGCCTCGTCGTTGAGCATTGTCCACAGCATATCCTTGAGTTCGTCAAGGCCAGTGCCTGCCACGGAGGAGATGAACACGGTGGGCACGCCATCGGGCAATTCTTGTCGCATCTGGTCGATGAGCTCGTCGTCGAGCATATCACATTTGGTGATGGCAAGCAGACGCTGCTTGTCGAGGAGTTCGGGATTGTACTTGCCCAGTTCGCCCAGCAGCACCTCATAGTCGCGCTTGACATCGGTGGTGTCGGCAGGAATCATGAAGAGCAGCGTGGAGTTGCGTTCGATGTGGCGCAGGAAACGCAGACCAAGGCCTTTGCCCTCAGAGGCACCTTCGATGATGCCAGGGATATCGGCCATGACGAACGAGCGATTGTCGCGATAGGGCACTAGACCCAAGTTGGGCTCCATTGTCGTGAACGGATAGTCGGCAATCTTTGGCTTGGCAGCGCTGATGCTCGACAGGAGCGTCGATTTGCCTGCATTGGGGAATCCTACAAGGCCCACATCGGCGAGCAACTTCAGTTCGAGGATGACGCTGCGCTCCAAGGCGGGTTCACCTGGTTGTGCATAGCGCGGTGCTTGATTGGTGGACGTGCGGAAATGCCAGTTGCCCAAACCTCCTCGTCCTCCCTTCAGGAGCACCACTTTCTGCTCGTGGCCTGTCACCTCGCAGATATATTCACCCGTCTCGGCATCATATACCACCGTACCCATCGGCACTTCGATGATGGCATCCTCGCCGTCCTTTCCGAACGACTTGTTGGGCATACCTGCCTGTCCATCGGTGGCGAAGATGTGACGTTGGTAACGCAGGTGGAGCAGGGTCCAGTAGTTGCGGTTACCATGCAGGATGACCGAACCGCCCTTGCCTCCATCGCCGCCATCGGGTCCTCCCTTGGGGATGTACTTGGCGCGATGCAGGTGCGAACAGCCACGGCCGCCCTTGCCCGAACGACAATAGATGCGAACGTAATCTACAAAATTGGATTCTGCCATTTCTTAACCTTTCGAACCTTTCAGAACCTTTTTAATACTCAAAATACAGCGTAATGCCCACGCTAAGTCCGTTGTTCTGGAGGAAAGTCCTGTTGAGGTTCTTGAATCCCCAGTCGTAAGCCACGTGAACCTGCCACTGCTGGTCGTAGAGCAGACTGCATTGCAAGCCCCAACCCACATCCCAACGGGAAGCGTCGTGCGACTTGAAGAACGAGTGGCTGCCGATAATCGTTTCTCCGTCGGGACGAGCCGTACCGCCCAAACCTACTGCAAAATAGGGGCCGGTCTCGCCCATGATGGTGAAGTCGGAATTAAGGTACCAAGCATAACCATAATGAACAGGAATCTCGATATAATGCGAAGTGTAGTGCGTCTCGGGCTCTAAGTCGAAGCCATCGGGATGCCTTGGATCTGGGCCCGTAGCACCCTTCATCGAGTAACGAACCACGGCACGGCCAAAAGTATTGTCGAACAAATCGCTGGCATCGAGCATCAGATCGACACCGGCATTGAGGCCCAAAGTGTAGTCATAGCCAGCGCCCGAGAAAGTAGGAACATTCATTCCCACGGTGAGACCAAGCTTGTAGGGAGGCATGCCATCGAAATCGAGCAACTGGGCATCGGCACGCTGAACCATAGCCGAAGCAAGAACAGCAACGAGGGCAACAAAAATCTTTTTCATTATATAAAAGTTTTAAAGGAAACGGACTCCCGAAAGAATCCGTTTTAAAATCAGGAATTAGTCGAAATAAACTGCAAGGTTGATGCTGAGGTTGAGGTTCTTACCCGTTCCGCTGAAGTAGTTCTTCTTCTTGGTCACCGCATCACAAAGACCCCAGTCGTAACCCACGGTGAGCTGATACTTCTCCATATAGATGGCACCCACATGCACGCCCCAACCTACATCGAAGCGACGGAGGTCGTCGTAATACTTGTGCATGCGACCGCTGATGCGATTATCTTCTACACCTGGCACATCACGGTTAGTGCACTCAGCGCGGAAAGAAGCGCCACGACGGAATGCAAAATACGGACCCGTTTCAGCCATGATGCAAAGATCGTCATCCATCTCGTAGGCATAACCGAAGCGAACGGGCACCTCAAGATAATGCAGATGATAGATAGCATCATGGGCCTTGTATCCCTTCGAAATATCAAATATATCCTCGCTGGCACTAGCTCCCTTGCGGCTGTAAAGTACCGAAGCGCGAATATAGGAATTGGGAATGAAGTCCTCGGAATTGTAAAGTGCAGTTCCACCTACATTCCAACCGGCCAACCAGCCATACTGTTCGTGTCCGAAAGACGAAACGTTCATACCTAACTGAATGCCGAAACGCATGTGTTCGTTCGAGCCGTTGAAAATGGCCTGAGCACTGGCAGTAGTCATGGCTGCGATGACGATAACTGCAACTGTTGATAAAAGTTTCTTCATTTGTTTATGTAATTTAATTAAAGTTATATGCAACGTAACAACAAACTTATAATTCAGGTGCAAATGTAAGCATCTTTTGACAAAAAAACAAATAATCGGACAAAATATTTATCAAAACAGCATTTTTTTGCCATAAAAATTCCAAATTCGTGTTTTTTTCAGTACCTTTGGACCGAAAAAAAAGATTTTGAATCACAAACTGCACAAGATATGAAAGGAATTGTTCTGGCCGGAGGAAGCGGCACCCGCCTCTACCCCATCACCAAAGGAATCAGCAAGCAGCTCATTCCCATCTACGACAAGCCGATGGTCTATTACCCCATCTCGGTCCTGATGCTGGCAGGCATCCGCGATATACTGATCATCTCGACACCCTACGACCTGCCGGGCTTCAAGCGCCTGCTGGGCGACGGATCAGATTATGGCGTGCATTTCGAATATGCCGAGCAGCCTTCACCCGACGGACTTGCCCAGGCCTTCATCATCGGCGAGAAGTTCATCGGCGACGATTGTGCTTGCCTGGTGCTTGGCGACAACATCTTCCATGGTGCCAACTTCACCGGCCTACTGAAACGTGCGGTCAAGAGCGCCGAGGAGGACGGCAAGGCTACCGTCTTCGGCTATTGGGTGAACGATCCCGAGCGCTACGGTGTGGCAGAATTCGACAAGCAGGGCAACTGCCTCAGCATCGAGGAAAAGCCCGCCCATCCGAAGTCAAACTATGCCGTCGTGGGTCTCTATTTCTACCCCAACAAGGTGGTCAATGTAGCCAAGAGCATCAAGCCTTCAGCGCGTGGCGAACTCGAAATCACGACCGTGAACCAGTGGTTCCTCAACGACAAGGAATTGAGGGTCGAGACACTCGGCCGCGGATTTGCCTGGCTCGACACCGGCACACACGACTCGCTCAGTGAGGCTTCGACATTCATTGAGGTCATTGAAAAGCGCCAGGGTCTGAAGGTGGCCTGTCTCGAGGGCATCGCCTATCGCCAGGGCTGGATTGACGAGGAGAAGATGCGCCAGCTGGCACAACCTATGCTCAAAAACCAGTATGGACAATATCTGCTCAAGGTCATCGACGAAATCAAGCGCGACGGACGTCGCGAACTATAAGCGCCGACAATTTGGAATTTCGGAATTACGGGATTCGACATTCCGTAATACCGGAATTACGAAATTACGCTATTCCGTTATTTCGTGAAATAATAAAATGTTAATTCAAGATATAATATGTCAAAAAGAACAATAGTTATCACTGGCGGTGCAGGCTTCATTGGCTCGCACGTTGTTCGCCTCTTTGTCAATAAATATCCCGACTACCACATCATCAACCTCGACAAGCTGACCTACGCCGGCAACTTGGCCAACCTCAAGGACGTAGAGAGCAAGCCCAACTACGAATTCGTGAAGATGGACATCTGCGACTTCGAAGCCTTCTACCAGCTTATGCAGGACAAGAAGGTCGATGGCATCATCCACCTCGCTGCCGAAAGCCATGTCGATCGTTCAATCAAGGACCCGTTCACCTTTGCCCGCACCAACGTAATGGGCACGTTGAGTCTGCTGCAGGCTGCCAAACTCTACTGGGAATCACTGCCCGAGAAATATGAAGGCAAGCGCTTTTACCACATCTCGACCGACGAGGTCTATGGCGCCTTGACCATGAGCCATCCCGAGGGTGTGAAGCCTCCCTTCTCGACAACCGCTTCGAGCACCGAGCACCATCTGGCCTACGGCACGGACTTCTTCTACGAGACCACCAAGTACAACCCCCATTCGCCCTACAGTGCTTCGAAAGCCAGCTCCGACCATTTTGTACGTGCCTTCCACGACACCTACGGCATGCCGACCATCGTCACCAACTGCTCGAACAATTATGGACCCTACCAGTTCCCCGAGAAGTTGATACCGCTCTTCATCAACAACATCCGCCACCGCAAGCCGCTGCCCGTCTATGGCAAGGGCGAGAACGTGCGTGACTGGCTTTTCGTCGAAGACCATGCACGTGCCATCGACCTCATCTTCCACAAGGGAACCATTGCCGAGACCTACAACATCGGCGGTTTCAACGAATGGAAGAACATCGACCTCATCAAGGTGGTGATCAAGACCGTCGATCGTCTGCTCGGACGCGCCGAGGGCGAGGATCTGAATCTCATCACCTATGTCACCGACCGTCTGGGACACGACGCACGCTATGCCATCGACTCGACCAAGCTGCAGAAAGAACTGGGCTGGGAACCAAGCCTGCAGTTCGAGGAAGGCATCGAAAAGACCGTCAAGTGGTACCTCGAAAATCAAGAGTGGATGGACAACATCACCTCGGGCGAGTACGAGAAGTACTACGAGTCGATGTATGCCAATCGATAAGGGATGAGAAGGGATTTGAAGGGATGTTTGGGGATATGAAGGGACGATAGTATCGCCTGTTGAAATTGGTCCCCAAAAAACATTCGTCTCTTCAAATCCCTTAGAATCCCTTAATATCCCTTAGAATCCCTCAATAACACACACTATGCGACACATCTTAACCA